>JAABUS010000538.1_pt1 | contig 95028 bp, 102 predicted proteins | sample 5560161 | NCBI WGS metagenome assembly JAABUS01 (sample SAMN10711885, study PRJNA513376) | rock metagenome | isolation source: Antarctica rocks | place: Antarctica: Victoria Land, Trio Nunatak nord | collected 2016-01-04
ATGCGAGCTCATTTCGCGCAGACGTCGTGTGCTTTGCTCAGTGTTCTGCAGATTTCTTCAGTGAATCTGTCGTAGACTAGAATGTTAATATCGTTTACGAAGTCAAGCACTTCGATTTTAATTCTCAGTGCTTCGCATTTTTCGATTAAACTTGCGTTGAAGAATAGAAAGAGAATCGATGAAATGAGAAATCTCTGTGATATGCCTGCGTTTATCTCGCGTATGTCGCTTGTTTGTTCATCAAATATTAGCGACGTCTCTCGATTCTTTAGAAAGCTGCGTGTTCATTCGATTATGTAGCTCGACATTCTTTTCATTTTCAGCGTGTGCAGAAGTCTGACGTGTGAGACTCGATTGAACGCTTCGATGACGTCTAAGCTTAGCATGAAGATCACATATTTGATTTCACAGTCTCACACTGTGTGAACTTGATCTACTAGTAGATTTAACGTCGAGATCATGAATCACTTGCATCTCGCTCTCATTTGAGCATTTGATAGCATGCGATGAGTCTCGACTATGTCACTCAGTCTTTTGATCATGATCGACTTCAGTGCTTTGCTCATGATATCGAGCAAAGCAATGAGTCAATACGTCTTCGAATCAATATAGTCGCTTTTCTTCGATTTGCATAGTACTATTGTCTGAGTCTTTTTGAACTGCTTCGAATGATACTTGTGTGTTACGCATGCATTGAATAAACTCGTCAGTACTGAGATCAGTTCTGCAAGACTCGCTTGAAGCGCTCGACGCTTTGTCTGCTTTTACTCGTCTGATTGTCTGCTTCACTTCATCTTCTGTGATGCGTGAATTGAATGAGACTGTCAGAAATATGAATGATTCTGCGATGTCGCTGACATTCGCTTGAGAAGATGAGAAAAAGAACTTTTCTCGTAGTATCTCGATTTTTTCCTCGAACATCGTTGTCATATGATCAATGTCGCTTCGCTTCAGTGACGAAAACTGAGAAAGCTTTTTAGATAGCTGACTTTCGATTCTAGCTCATTTTGCAAAGCGTCATATTGATTTGAGTACTTCGCTCAACTCATGCATTTGTGTTCTGAAGTGTGCGCATTTCGTTTATCAAATGATCTTGTTTTTATGATCGTTGTGCTTCAGATATTCATTTCACGCTTCTAATGTGCCTTGTGTTTTTCATATGATTCGCAGTCATCTTGATTTCATTACTACTTCGAAGCAGCTTTGATTTCAAAAGTCTCTTGCTCAATTTGATGACTTTGTTAAGAAAGTAGATTTCTTGATGATCTTTTGTAGCACTCTGATAATCTTGCACACTCTGTCATTCATCATAGTCTTGTCGTCTAGAGAGCGTTTCAAAGATAGATGTATTTGCAGATAAGCACTCAATGCTTCTGTATTCATTTTCTTTCAAAGTCATCAAGTCGAGAGTTGCACTGAGATTGTTTGTAGACATAGCTCTGTGACGATCGAAAGATGATTCAATCTCTGATGCAGATCAATTCGTATCTTGCACTTGCATGTCATGAACTGTATTTTCTCGCTGCTAAAGACTAAATCAATCGTCGTAAATTGATTGTGAGCTTCGCAAGTAATAGTGCCTGGTTTCAGTAATAATTTCAGCCTTGTCTTTGTAATGACGTCTATCGAAAATATGTTGTATACGTCGCATGCAACATACATAGAGCACGATCTCTATGCTGATTTTCCCCTTAGGCTCGAGAAGTTACTCAGAGAGTTTTCTCGCGACAGATTCACAGTTCAAGGCGAACGAGATCTTTCACTGCTCAAATTTCGGCAGTTTACTTCTTAAGCATGAGTCGCAGACGTATCGCAGTCGATTTCTTCTCTAATCACATCGACACGCGCTACTGTTCTCTCGAGCTATACAGACAATGTCTTCGACTAGAAATTGATTCTATCATCAAGACATTCGAGAGTCAGAGCTCAGTGAAGGAATGAGATTCTTGAGATCGACAGTCGTCGTCATTGTATATCACGCTGCGCAGACGCTCGCTTCGCTTGTAAGGCGTGCGACTCATCTGTTTCGCGTTATCTGTAGAGATCTTTCTCGTGCAGATCGATCGTGTCTTGCAGAGATGTTCATATGCTACACTTCTAATCAGGCAGCGTAGTTTAATCATTCTCTACTAACTCGCTTGTGTCTCTCTTCTCTTAACGAAGTCTTCTCGTCAGCGTATCGCTCACGTATAGAATGTCTGTGTCTGAACGTCTGTTAAACGATATTAATGAGACTCTTGAGTTTGCTCGTGTCGAACTTAACGAGTCTCGTGAGTTGCTCATGTCGTAGTAACAGACACGCAGTCTTAACAAGATTTATACGTAGTTAGCACGTAAATCTAAAGAATGTTCGTGATTCAAGTTCTTTCTGCTAATCACTCTCAACAGATTAAACGCGAGAGTGTTCTGTCTCAGTTCTCGTCATCGCGACGACAAGATACTGAATCGAATGATTTTCATAAGCGATTTTCCTCGTAGTTCTGCGTTCTATTTGACTTTCTCATCTGCGTGCAGACTGCTTTTGTAGCATGCGCATTGAGATTATCAAAGTCTACGCGATCGCGAAAACTCTGCACGCGATCAACGCACAGCGCTTAATCACTATGCAGTGTCTTGATGTCATTCAAACTTTTGATAATCTCTAAACTTTACTGTAGCTAGACAGTAGATTCGTAGTCAGCATCACGTACAGATGAGTTTCATCGCTGATCAATAAAATATAAATAAATAAAGAATTTTGAAAAGTAAGAAAAAAACTCATCAAGTGAGATGAATTTGAGTGCAACAAGAAAAATTTAATTATTATTCTTAACACTTATTTCTTAACACTTATTCAATATTTTCTTCAATTTCTTTTCTGATTTTTCAATCACTTCTTTTATCATATTTTCTTGAATCGTTTTAGTAATCAACGCTTCAATAAATAATACTTTCAAAAATAATACTTTTAAAAATCAAGTTTACATAAATCAAATCAATCATTCTTGATAAATAATGACATGCATCAAGAATGTTATCAATAATGCATATTAATAATGCAATATAACTTGTTTATTGCTGACAAGTTCATTTTTAGCATATGCATCAGCACATAAGATGTCTAAAAGCTCGATGCATTCAACTGATCATTATGCTATCAAAGAAACTTCAGTCTTTAAATCTATTACTACTACTAAAAAGATAATGCACATGAGTAATGCATTATCTACTGACATACTAATGCTTTGCAACAGAAAAGATGTTACAAATCAAACATTGTTGCACTGCATGAAATTTGAAAATATCAGAAGATTGCAGAAAATCTCATTCTCAAAATGATCTTTGAAAGACTGATTAAAGAGATTATGCATGATTATGCTTGAGTGAACATGTTACAATATGATTTTCACATTCAGCGCTCTGTCTTGAGTGCTCTTCAAGAAGTCACTGAAGATTTTATGATTTTCTTTATGAAAAGTAACTGCATTATTCTTTTGCATTATCACTCTTGTTGTAGAATTTTTATTAACATTTTGCTCTATGCAAACATCAATTTGACAGCAATTCATGTCAAACACGTCATCATTCAAGATAGAAATATGAGATTTATGAAAAATCTCATGATGAATCTTGATGTCATGTTTTTCAAGACAGATTAGAAAATGTTTATCTTCATCAATTAAATAAACAGTGTAATTCTTGAAATCACATTCACATTACTTTTGTGCATTATTCTTGTGCATTGACTTAATTATACTTCTAATAAGTACTTGCTTTAAATGCAAGACTTTTAATAAATGAGATGATATTGCAGATTTATGAATAAATTTGCATCAGAATAATCTTTAGAGATACTTGAAATAAATCAGCAGACTCGTTGATTTCTTGATCATCATTCTTCTCTCTGTGATAAATATTTCAGAGTTCAGTAATAGTTTTGTCTGAATTCAAATTCATAGTTTGATTGTAATACTTCATCAACATTATTTATTTCATCATTTTTGAACTCATCTATGATTGATCTCATCGACATACTCTTCTAGCAAGACTGAAAGTTCGCTCAATATTTATTAAAAATATTGAGCATGAAAGAACATCTTTAATCATTTGCATCAATCTAGAAAAATTCGAAGCATTGTCTTTTCAAAATTATCATGTTGAACATTTTTTATTTATAACATCAATGCAAAGATATTGATCATCTTCATCTTGAAAAGAATGAGCATGCTGAGATTATCAAAGCAATAATCTTCTAACAGTTGCAACAAATTACAAGATCATTAGTAAATGATCAAATGCATTATCATAATGCATTATTTTGTCAGCATCACTTCATACTCTTTGTGCTTCTGCTCTCAAATCGACAGCTGAATCTTCATAGTAATGATGAAAATATTCTTTGAACTTTGTCTTGTACTTGATCTCGTAGTGAACAGACTTTTCATCATGATCTGTATCTTCATTGTCTTTGTCATCTTAAGTCTTGTAAAGATTTAGCTTTATTGTAGAATTCAGAATATTTGCAAGATTATATATTGTTTCATTGCTGTCTTTGATCTTAACATAATACTTTGTAAGTTTGATTAAGACTTTTTTGCAAGTCTTTACTATAACAGCACTTGATGAGCAAGTACTTCTTCTTATATTCTTTTCAATCTGCTCAAGATGATTGAAAAGTGCATCAAATATTTGAAATTTCAAGTGAATATTTGCATTAATTGTTCATGACACTATTAAAGTGCATTTGTAGAAGAGATTTAATAAATTGTCAACAAGCAAAATCATGAATCACTCGCTTTCATCAAGTTTGATCTTTGCGATCTTGAAATCTTCACAGTATTTCTCTATTCAAAGATCAACAAATTCACGTAGTTGATATGCTTAATGAAGCATTAAGTACATAAAGTTTCAACGAATGCAAATATCTTGTATCAGTTTTCTAAATCTTTTGTCATTCTGCTCTTGAAAAGCTCTGAAGTGAATCAATCGCTGAGAAGAGTCGTTGACAGCTATCGTCAGAGCACAAATCTAATTTCATGATTAATAAATGCATTACTTTTTTGCATTATCATTTGAAGCAATATCTTTTTGATCACAACAGATAATTCTTTGCTTGTTTCAATATCTTGCACTTGCTCATTCTTTAATTGAGCAATAACATTATCAATTATTGTTTTCAATTCAAGAGCTTGAATAAAATCTTGAGTCACAAGATTGATGATGTGAGTCAAGCAATTAATGAAATTCTGTGTTCTGTCTCATTGAAACTCATGATGACTCATGATCTTTTCAAGTTTCTCTTTTAAGATACTATTATTGCTTGCATTATTAATAACAATTTCAAAAAGCTTGTTCTTAATAGCGTAGTTCTTCAGAATTTTCATTAGCTTCATCATCAATTGACGATTGATATGCTTAATATTGAAAGACGTAAATTCAATAAAATGTTCACGAAACTGAAATTTGACATCAATTCAGTATATCAACACTTTCAAGTATGCTACTCTTTAAGAACTAGATCACATGTTCAAAGCAATAGAGACATGTTGTGACTCTTTAAGATTCATTCTGATCTGATCACAAATATTCTTATAGTGAAAGAGAATCATAGTTGTCATCTTTGTGCAATGTACAATCTGCAAATTTGAACAAAGCATGTGTAGTAGCTTTTGAAATTGCTCGTTATCAACGATTCAAAAGAGTAAATTCAAGTTAACAAAAATCTTGCATAATTAATCTTCTCAATTCTCTTGATTGAAGACAGAGATTAACTCAATATGATTTTTCTTCTAATAGTTTGTCAATTTTGCATTATTAATTTGCATTATCAGATATGATTTACTCGTTCAAAAGTCAGTTCAATCTATGATTGCAAGTGTTCATGTTTTTGCTCTGTCACTATGCAAAAGTCTGATTCAAGATGCTTTTTCATAGCAGATGTGCTAAAGTTATCAAAAGCTGTAGAATAATTCATAATCTTATTGCAGATTATGCATGAGATTTTGAGCGATTTTTCAACTATTGAAGTCAACTGTATAAAGCGATCTCATATATTGAATTGCTTATCGTCTTTGACTTTTTTGAATCAGAGCGAATTAACTATCTTTTTTTGAGTCTTGTTTTAAATACTCTCGACAACAGAGATTTAAGATCATCATCATAAAAAAAAGTCATCTGTATTCAAAGTTCATTGAACATACTCATTATTCTTTCTTATCTTGAGCTGTGAGAAATTCTGATGAATTTTGTTCATTGCTTCTTGTCTAATCTTCTTCTTTTTGAAATAATGTGAAAGTTTCATAAATCTTTGATTGAACAGATTGAAAGTTGTCAATGAACTAAACATTCTGTCGTATTGTAGAATGATTTGTATTTGCAACGTGACAACAGTAGTGATGAATAGCTTGAAGATAATATATAAAGCAATGAATAATGCAAAAAGATAATGCAATTTATTGCAAGAGAACAACAAGCGAACATGTTGTTTTATGTTTTTATTCTTAACTTTCTTGACATCAAGCTTAAGTTCTTGATGAGTTGAATTGAGTTGACTCGACTGCTACTTAAGTCGCGTTGAAATGAGTTGAAAATATGCTCAATTCAACTTGAATTGAATTAAAAATGTGAGCAACTCAATTCAAGATCAATTTGAGTTCAAAATGTCAACTCAATACTCAACTTGATGATCAATCTAAACAAGCTACAGAATCAAGTCACACTATGCAGTTAAATCAACGACAGAACACAGAAGACTTAATGAGCATGCAAGATCATATATGCTCATCTGATAGAAATTAATAAACTTATTTTTCATTTTTCAATCTTCAAAAAATTGATGTTTCTGAATGTTTCAATTTGCAAGAAAGCAAAAATACAGTTTAGATGCAGATGATTTGATCTTTTAACATTGATTTAAACAAGTGAATGTGCAATTGCACAGTTTCATAAAAGTCAATGAGATCTTTGATAAAAAAACTACAAGAAACGCATTGCAGATATTAATGCATCTTTCACTCAAAAATCTCATCTATTTAAGAAGTCAGTAAGAATGCGTGATGATTTTCAAAAGATTAAAAGCATTCTTACAATTTACATCAGAATCAAATGCATAAAGCTGAATGTTTATCTGCATTTAAGAAATGTATCGAGCATGAATAGTCTTTGATGCAACTGCAAATGAAGTCATCAGACAGTCAAGCATATTCTGATGCATTGTTCAAATTAAACGCATCTTCGATTGAATATGTTATGAGACATTAACTTCATGAACTATTGAATTATCGTCTCAATCGCGAAGAATCTCAAGGCAACAGCGAGAATGATGATAAAAATGAAGCTGCTGAAGCAGTTTAAAATGACAAGAACACTCATTCTCTAACGTGCAATTATGATGAACAAATTTGATACAAAGTCTCAGTTTTATCATCTCGACTGCATGTAGCAGTCATATAAACAGCAAGCGATTTTATATCTCAGAGAGTTTTGTTCACTTAACACACATAGCATAAATTTCTTTCATGAGTCAATCTAATCAATGTCATAAAAGTGTATGAATTATTATTATTATTATTCAATCTTATTGTTTCAACAATGTGAAGCAGTCACATAAACAGTGAGTGATTTTCTATCTCAAAGAGTTTTGTTCACTCAACATACATAGCATAGTTATTTTTCATGAGTTGATCTAATCAATGTCATAAAAGTGTATAAATTTATTATTATTATTATTATAGAAATAAATAAACAATATTTTTCTTGTGTTTGATTATTTAATTATAATTTATACATTCTTGTGACATTGATTTAAACTCAACTTATGAGAGATTTTATGCTATATGTATTGAATGAACAAAATTCTCTGAGAAAGAAAATCGCTTATCATTTACATGATGATTTCACGTCGTTAAAATAGTAAGATTGACACTATATTATCAGTAATGAATTTATAGCTTTTATTCAGCATGTGATGCTCAAGTCAACTCTTGATGAAAATGTTTGTGCTATTTGATTATGACACATTATTTTTATTCTGCTCTTCATTGATGATATTTTATACAATAATGTTTCAATTTGATTCTTAATTTGAAGATGAAAGATGTTTTCTTTGCATTCATGATGTTCATGATTACAACATATGTAAAGCTGTGTTCTCTTATTTAATGATTGTCATTCATTGAGCAGAGAAATATGTGATGAAAGAAAGATGCATATGATGAAGAGATAAAGTATGATTGTATTAAGTAACTCTTTTCTTCTTTTGATTTGATTTATGTGATGTAAATGTTGAATGAATTGTTAGTATAAATATGCAATTGCAATCATTCAATGTTTTAATTCTGATCAATAAAAAAGAATGCATTCTAATTATTCTCTTGAGTTCTTGATTTTTCACGTAGATAGATGAATGACTTGACGTCAAGTAAAGAAAATGAACTCAAGCTTTTTTAATATATCAGCGTAATCAATGAGTTATTACTTCTTCAAGCATTGTAGTCATGATTCTCAATACTTGAAACAACTATTTTATCTGATATCTTTTCATCAATTACTTGATAACACTGTTGATGTGATGAAGACATTTTGATATTGACGCAGTCAATGAATTGCAAATTCTTCAATCACTTGTAATCACAACTTTCAGACTCTTTATCTGAATTGTCTAATCACTAGTAGTATTTTTTCATCTCTTACTGTCATTAACATGTCATTAATCTTCTTCATAAATCAATTGTGACTGTTAGAAGAAAGATTGTCACATGAATGAAAACTCTGCATGATAACTTTTCTGATCACACAACGTTTTAACATCATTTGAACTGCGTTAAATTGAAATCTCTTAACTCTTCTGACTTTTATTCAAACACAGAATAGAATCAAAAGATTTGTAGTTAACATCATGTACAGATGAATCTTCTTGTCAGTTTATTTTTCTTGTGTTTTATGCAAAGATAATGCGCAAAAAATAATGTACAATGTGCAATGTAAAATGCAAAATGTTAAAGACAATGAGTAAAAATAATGAGTAAAGACAATGCATAAATGTAAAATGTGTAAATGCAAAATATGCAAATGCAAAATTAGACTGATCATGTTGAGTTGAGTCATCGAGCTTGAGTCGAGTTCTCGACTCGTCAAGACTTGATTCGAGTCAGAATTTTGATATCGAGTATTCAAGTTGAGTTACGATGTTGATATTGAGTATTGATTCGAATTCTCGACTCGACTCGACAAGATTTTGAATAGAAATAAATAGACAGTATTTTCTCTTGTTTTTCGCGCAAAGGTAATGCGCAAAGGTAATGTACAATGTACAATGCGAAATGCGAAATGCGCAAAGAAATGCAACGATGCAAAGGTAATTAATGCAAAAAGGTAATGCAAAAAGATAATGCAAGCGGGAAAATTGTTCTTTGTTTCTATTCTTAGGATCTTGACGTCATTTTTGATTGCTTGGCGGGTCGAGTCGGAAAGGTCGAATCACGAGATTGGTATCGAGTATTCGGGCCGAGTCACGATGTTGGTATCGAGTATTCGGGCCGGGTCAGAATGTAGGTATGAAAACTCAGCTCGACGGTCAGTCTATTATTTCTTAATTTGCAATTTTAAGTTTACTTAGATTTAGTTCATAAGTTTATAATGAATCATTGTATTAGAATGATGTTGAGGTAGATGTGATGGTAGAAATCTCAGCTTTAAATATTTGATTTTCTTGCTTTTCATTAATTAATTCGGGAATCTCGCTTCAACAGAGCCTGGCATTTCGCATAAACTTTCCTAATAAATGCAATACTAAGTATCGACTATGCTCACCTTATTTCATACGTTCAGCTCATCATCGCAGATAGAGTAAACCGTGAAGTCTGTGTACTGAACACCTACCAAGAACTCGCGGCGGCATTACCCCCTCCATTCCCATTCCAACCGCCCCACCTCCCAACCTTCTGGCTTTCCCCAGCGTACGTCCCTGCCGTTGCCTGCCCTTCGCCTGCACCTGTAGGACTACCGACTGGGGCTATGCCTCCGCCATTGTGGTTGTTGCTATTGTTGTGTTCCCAAGAGTGCGTAGGACTCGTGACTGGATCTCCGCCTCCTTTGCTGAACCAGCCGGTTACGGTATTGTTGACTGGAGACGAGGGGATAGCGTTCCAGCTGTTGTCGTTACCGTTACCTTTACCATTATCGCCACGACCCCAGTGATTTGAGGGATTGGTCGATGGTTTGTCGCTCTCGTTGCTGTTCATGTTTAGCTGATTGAGTTTCTGGCTAAGCGCATTGCTGAAGTCGGAATCGCCTATTGTGGCGTTATTCTTGTTCTCATTGCTGTGGAAGCTTGCCGGGACGGCGGTGCTTGCGGCCGAGGAAGTAGAGGAAGTGCGGGCGTTTGCTTTTGCCTTCATGAAGTGCTCGATGAGTTCGTCTTTCGAGAGAGTGGACAGGCGACGCTTCTCTTCTGCTTCGGGCTCGACGAGCTTAGTATTGAGCATTTTTTCTAGGATAGCTGGTCTGGGGGTTAGCTAAGTCTATCATGGATTGACAAGACGACTTACCACTGGACCGATACTTGAAGATGAAAACAGCATAGGGACTATCTAGACTGTCCATGGGCCTCGCGGCTGAGGTTCTGTGCGTGTATGGTACTGGTTTGTCAGTGTGGACTTGATGGGACATATTGTTGCGTTGTGCAACGTCTATTGGGACACCGGGAAGGGGTTCTTCGGTTGCAACAGGTGGCTCCGGCTCCGGCTCTGGAGCTTTCTGTTCCTCAGGGATTTCGGGGAGCTTATTCCACGAGGACCAATATGGCTTTGGTTGAACAGAGAAACCTGGTACAGAGTTAAAGAATCTACTAGCCATTTGCAACCGATGAATTGATATTGGGGGTTTTCACTAACCTAACGGTGGTGCATGCACCTGAGCGTTGTTCGGATCGCTAGTTGGCCCAGTAAATTTGTCCTGACTTGTAGTACTCATGTTGTTCGGCGATTGAGTGAACTCCATGGTGTATTTGGGGAACCCGTTGGACTTGTCGGAGGTGGCCTTTCCATGCGATCCGTTCTTGTTTTTCTTGGGCATATCCCATCCATTCTTCTTCTCAGTAGCCCCTCCCCAACTCCGAGTTTCATCTTTCTTAGAACCTGCATTCCCCCAATTCCAGCCACTGGTATGCTCATTGCCATTACCTTCATTGTTCTCCTGAATATCGCCACTTCCATTATGGTCCCGGCCACTATTGTTCCGACCGCCACCGTTGCCATTATTGTCCCAGCAGCTATTGACCTGACCATTGCCATTGCCATTGGTGTTCCAGCCAGTGTTACTCTCTTGGGCTTCACCAGTAGTAGCACCCCAGCTATGATTTACCTGTGGGGCGCTCTCTCCGTTGTTCTCCCAGCCGTTGTTGCCCTCCTGCGGCTGATCAGTGCCGTTGTTCCAATCTTCGTTCGTCTGAGCCCCGTTACCTCCATTGTCGTCCCAACCAGTGCTATTGGCCTGGGATTCAACATTGGAGGCTCCCCAGCCACCGGGCATGTCCATTGCCCAGCTCTCCTTCTTTTTGTGTCCCCAAGCGCCGTTCGATCCATTCTTTGATCCATTACTGCCGTTTGATCCATTGGAGTTCTTCTGGCTGCCCTTGTCGCTATGCTTATCCGGCAGAGCCCAACTGTTCTCGGTTGGAGCTGCGGGGGCCAGTACACTTGGTGCAACACTGGCAGGAGTTACAGTGCCGTGATTGACGTTAATAACGATAGCAGGGGACGATTGGCCGGCAGGGGCCGGCACATTTAACGGCGGAGAATTTTGCGTCCCAACTATTGGTGAAGTTTTGTGTTTGCTGAAAACAGGAGAATTCTCCTTGCTAGATCGGCCGGCTGTGACCTGCGGCTCAGTTGAGTTGTTGCCACCAATTTGGGAACTATAAATTCTCCAGTCCTGGTTGAAGTGCTGTCGCGAAGTGTTGCTGCCACCCCAGGAATTGTCATCTTTCTTACCTACAGCAGAACCGCGTTGACTTGGTGGGATGTAGCCTGCCTTTTTCGGTCTGGAAACAGGAGCTCCCCATTGTCGTGGGCTTTTCTGCCTTGGCTGGAGATCATCACCCCAAGCCATGTCTCCTTCAAAAACCATCTTATCTGGAACTCCATGGAGACGATCGTCTGATCCATCAAACAGGCCGCCTATCGCCTCTGGAAAGCCTGCATTACTACCACTGTCGCTGCTGCTAGAAGAAGTTTCCGAAGAACTAGGGGGTGTAGCTTTCTCGGGCTCTTTAGGCTTCTTGAGCTCGGTGGACTTCTTCGATTGTGTAGCGGATTCTGGGCTGGATTCTGGACTGGATCCTTCTGCAGATCTTGAAACCTCCCCAGGGTAGCAGCGAAGCACAACGACTTCAATTGTGCCAACATATTCGCCATTATAGGGCGCAAGGCGCCCTCCATGCTCAGTTGGAGCTGTGACTGCAAGGTAGAAACAAGTCGGTTAGCCCGGTATTTATGCAATCGGTTATCACAATGTCTAGCGAGTAGACTACCTTGTCGCCGATTCACGATACGATGTTGGAGTAGTTTACCTATGTTAAGATTCTCAAATTTCCATTGTTTACCCTCAAAAGTGCCATCCTCCAACATCTCTTCCTTCTGGCGAACATGGAAATCAACCTCAGTCTGCCTCCTAGTCGTAGTTCCATCTGGAATCCTTAGGTTTTGTCGAAAGCGATTGCACTGGTATTCGCCATCAATGTAGACGTACATCGCCAAGCCAGGTGCGATGTAGCCGTTTGAGCGAAGATGGATTGAAAAAGGGGTTGGGATAGGAGGTACTGCAACATACGTTTGGACATATCCATCGCCATATGCCGTTTGGAATTCTTGAAGTGGCACGGCAGAGCCTGACCATTCCACTGTACACGTGAGATGCTTGAGATTTGGCATACTTTGTTGATGTTTGAGCAATTGTCCTTTGGATGTTGAAGTTGAAGCTTCATCCAAGTCAGCACCTCAGACTGTTTATGTCAACAATGACGAATATATGGAACAGTGTTGATACCTTATAGCTAAGACAGCAATGCTATGTAAGTGTAGCTTATGCTAGGTCTCGATGTTGTCTTGTGGAGCTAGGTTTGTGAGATCTCTGTGGATGCGCTCAAAACCGATGTGTTGGCTGTCTTATTTACAGTCCTTCCGAGTTGAGCAAGATGTGAACTCGATGACGAGATTCAAAGAATACCCGAGGTTTTCAGCGCACGGTAAGTAGAATATTAGATGAATTCACTTAAGTGAATGAGAATTCAAGTTTATGCTTTTAACGCCATCGAAGATGCAACAGAGTCTATTTATTGTAAACCAAAAAATTCCTAAAGCTGTCCCAATGATCTGAGTTCACGTATCTAGGCAGGCACAGACTATCAGCTCTCTAGTGAAACATGGAAGAGTCCTCGATTTCCTTGAAGGGAGCTCGAAGGGGAAAACATACATGTACTTCATACTACTCCTCATACTCGGTTGGACCGTATCCGGATGCCACCTGAAAACCCACATCACCATCCCCCAACTCAACGCAGCAAACACAGGCCATGCATTCCCAGTAATGTTGGCCTTGACCGCAGGGCTCAGGCCCATACCACCCTCACTCTTTCTTTGCACCGCCAATTTGGCCATTGCGAGCACAACGCGTGCAAAGACGTATATGACAATCTGCTGGTTGACGGAACTTTGAATGCCACGTCCAAAGACAGCGTAGCCGCCTATGAGGCCGGCCAAAAAAGTATGCGGAGATGCTTCTTTACCAGTGGGGGAGGTACGACGTAGAACAAGCATAGCGATCTTGTATACAATGGCGAAAGTCGCTAGATTACGAGCATGTTGACGAGTTGCCTTGAGAATGAGGCGGAGCTTCTCGCGCAGACTGCGGGTAACATAAGTCTAGGAGAAACAGGTAGGGCGAAGGTTCAAGACCTACGTGCCGGAACGGAACAGGAAGACCATACTAGAGGCAGAATAGGTCAGCGTCTAAAGCCGACTGTGATTTGATATCGGAAATGCTCACACAAGGGCATGAGGAAATCTGACTTTGGCGCCGTATACAGCACCATTGCGGCCTGCCTTGAGGATGGCGAGATAGTCGGCATAATCAGGATTGAGGATGATGCTGTTCACAGCTTCCTAGACATATGTTAGACGGACATCGCAGCATAGAATGTGCTATCTACCGTGAGGCTCTCCATGTTGCCGAGATTGATAGGAAATGGATCAAGTGTCGAAGGCAGGCCGCATTGAGGTCGGGAAATTCACGAGAGCAGGATAGAGGTATGCCCTGTTGGTAAATTTATCTATGGAGAATTCTCAATGTCATCTCATGATCACTCTCTCCGTCATGTCGACGAGAGTGATGGTCAGTCCAAAGCTTGAGACCCCACAGGCACGTGAAGATGAGCGCTCGAAACACCAAATGTCTGAACCTCGGTACGGCATTTCCCCACAATCGGCGCCTTCGAGATTTGCCGCTTCCGTGGCTACAATGTGCTTCCATGAGTAGCCTCCAGAAATACCCACTTGCCTAGAGTCGTCTATCTCGATCTCTAAGTCATTTTCAGCTTGAGGATCCGTGCAACTCAAGGCTCGACCAGGCCGATGACAGAGAGATGAAGAGTATTGCACTGTGAAAGTACTTCAGCCTCACCAATCTCCGGATCCTATTGCTTGTCCTAGGTTAGGACTTTGCAAACCTCACCAAATATTAACAGTGAGATCTAAAATTTGGGTCAACACATGTGCTTGCCAGCTATGAGATGTCACACAGTGTCTATTCGGGATTAACTTTTTTGGATTACAAGCTTCTCTCTATATCTTCATCCCTATCCGCGATGCAACAAATACCTACTGTTGACAGTCTATCTTGTCCACCGCTACTATTAAGGTCGAAAGCTCTTTCCTTATTATAGTCTCTTCCGTTTCTCTACTGTACAGCCCGTTTAATTTTTTATTGGTTTCAGGACACCCTTGAAGAACGCTCCCAAAAGATGGTTGATTTGCGCGGGTTTCTCGAGATGCATCCAATGGCCTGCGGAAACGTTCTGAAGCGTTGCATGCGGTGCAAAAGCCTTTGTGGCGGCGTTTGCTACAGGAAGGATGATAAGTGGATCGGCCGTACCTCCTATGAACTGAGTTGGGAGAGAGGTGGTGTTCTCTGGGGCGACGATCCGAGCTTCATCGGCAGCATTATATCCACGTATAGCTGCGCGATAGTAGTTGAGGGCAGGCGTAAAACCACCATCCTCTGGGCAGAAGATGCTCTGATGTGTCTCGAATTCCTGGGTGACAATGATGATTAGTCGCAAGATCATAATGGTATGGCAGGAGCGTGGAAGCTACGAGACAGTGGGATTGCCATGCTTACCTTTTTGGTAATGTATGGCGCATACGGTTTGATGGTATTTTCCTCCAGCCATGGACGGGTTGCATTGACAGGGCTCAAGTAAGTTAGCCACTCGGACATGCTGCATGGATAGAGTAAATCTGTAAAGGACTCTTGCTGCATAGCAATAACCTGTCAGTATTTGCTTGTCCCTAATCGCCTCCTGAGACGATTGGTCTTGAGACGTACATGGGAATCAATGACTAAGCCTGCGTCCGACTGATTGAAAAACTTCCAATAGCCTAAAGTGGAGTATCCAACCAGTTTCTTGGTCTCCTCGTTGATGAGGTCAAGATCGAATGGACCAGGGGTACTGTAGCCTCCAACCAGGAAAGAATAAGATAAGAATCGGTCGGCATGGTTGTTGGCCAAGCGTGAGAGCAGAGCGGTACCCCTAATATGGAATTTAGCCAGGGTGCCATCTTCGGTAGACGGTGAGGCTCTTTGATCAGCGACTTACCAGTCGTGACCGACGCCGAGAACCTTGGCTTTTTTTCCAGCTACCTTGTCAACAACTTCGACCAGACTGTCGGTGATTGTCTTGAGCGTATAGTCATGGGGATTGAGAGGCTTGGAAGAGCCGCCATAGCCCAGGGTATCAGGCGCAATGATACCATAGCCTTCGTGGGCGAAGTGGTCGACCTGATGGCGCCAGTCGTAGGCAGACGACGGAAAGCCGTGCACGAACAGGACGTACGGTTTATTTTCCACTTTGGGATGTTGGTAATGTGTAGTGTAGTTGAAGCCTGAGAGGGTCATGAGAGTAAGGACCGAGTATGGTAGGAGCTTAGACGCCATTGTGAAGGTTGTTCAAATGCAGAGGTGCTGTTGATGGACGATACCTTGAGGAGGGCCATGCCAGCCTCTTTATACGCGGCATTACATCCAAAACACCCCCCAAAAAAAGAAGAAGGTTCGTTCACTAGTATCTAAGTAGTGAGTACCTGGCTCTAAAGGGAGAGCGATATCAAATTTGTGTCTCGACTTACGACTCGCTACTCAGCCGTGTCACCGCAATCTACCCTGCGCATCTGCAGGCTAAATGAAGCGGTTACCTTAGATATTTGGGGTACTCGAGGGTTTTGGTCGAATCGCAGAAAGACCTTGCCTCACCGCTCGCAGCCTTTGCTCCCTTCCTTCGTAAAGCCCCTCTGAGAAGACACAAGGACTTTTAAAAGAAATTGCAGGTAATGTATATGAAAGTCGCTTACCTACCATAGTACGAGTGCGCTTTTATTCGAAGATGGACTTGAGATGCTCATGTGTGCACGGACAGAAGTTGAAAACGATCGACATGACCTTTCTCGGCTTCGGTTCTCCACACACACTAGAAGAGTGAGACATCTGCGGCAGTCAAAAGCGTTTCCTCCGCCCTTAGAAGGTCGGCACAGACCAGAATTAGAAACGTTGGAAACCTTATAATAACACCAATTGGAGCAAAATGACTTTGCAGGGCAGTAAGCAAACCCAACCCATCGACTGAACGAGTTACAACCTCCGTACGCAGACCACCATCATTCATCACGGAATCTCATCAAGGGGGGAGGTCCCACTACAAAAGTGACGTCTTTTTGGGGGCAGATTCTCTAGAAATTGAAGCTTCGATGATGACTGACTGTCTACTAGCAGTGGCAATCTTGACAGCGTCAATCTAACATCCCTCCATAACACAAATATACATTTCTCTTCCTTCTTCAACGTCATTCGCTCCGTGCAATGTCACGAATGTGCCAACCAAGAACAGTGAGGTTTCCGATGGGCTTTCCTCACTTTCACCTCGAACTTCGCCATCATCATTCTAAAACCCATTTAAGCCGAGAATTCTTAGTGAAAGCACCATCTACTCTAGCTCGGATGAACCAGAGACCGTGGCTCGTCCCAGCCTCATCTTTGTCATAGGGACTAGATCTTCAACTATAGTCGCGGTCCGACGCCTTTCAAACCGACCTAGAGAATTCGGTCGAAATTTTCAGCACATCGTACAGCCTTTGACTAATATTTCGTCCTCTCTTCTCACAAGCGTCGGAAGTTACGCATATCTGTAGTGCACAGCTTCGGATATGATCGAATGCTGCCCGGCACTCCTAAGGAGACGGCAGTGGTCCACTCTTCCTCGGTTGCGATCATGCCCACATCATTAGACACCACGTACTTGCTCATTCCACGTAATTATCAACGGCAGTATAACAAACAAATCTGAAGAGAATGGGGCTCCTACACGGCTATCTTGGAGTTGGATAAACTCCCTGTAGTCCTTGCTAGGAACGAGGTAGAGGTCGCTGGGATCGTGCAGAAACAAAGAAACGTAATTGCTACTATTGAGATACGTCTCGCCTTGCTGGCGATAGAAAAGCCGCCCCGTGCTCTACATTCTCTATCTCTAATACATATACCAGAATTTGGTTTAGGTGGACCGTGCGTTCTTGGATTCTTCATATGGCGGACCTATCGAGCTCAACGTCGTCGGCTTTATTATTTTCTTTGGTCTTTTTCTTCCTAAAACGAAGTAATCATACCCTCCAAATCGCATGGCATGTCGAGATCGATATCGTCTACAATATATCACCACGATATTTCCAGATATCTACTTACCTCACTCCAGCTGATAGCTTAAAGTATACTCCAAAACCACCCTTCCATCTCCATCTCCAAGAACCATCCCCCTTCCCACAGCCTTACGCGCCCCCAACACACGCACAACATCATCCACCCAAATGCTTCATCAACGATCGATGACATACCTAAAATCCAAAATCCAATTTGGCAAAAGAAGACACTGGAATAGTGCGAAGAAACATTCCCATTCAGTTGTCGACACTGAGAATGCTTGCTTCCTGTTACATGTGCCAGGGGGGTTGGGCTGGGTAGGAAAGGAAAGGAAAGGAAAGGAAAGGAATTTGCAGAGAGAAGAGCTCGAACCGTGAGCATGTTGTCAGGAAGATCGCCTTACGGAGAGCCGTAAGACGGTTATCGTTGTATGCAAAACCTTGTACGTTTTTTAGAATTTGTCGAGAGTCTCACCAAAATTAGTGATAAATCTTCAAAAGTGCAAAATAAGAAAACAGAAATTGTAAAATCAATCTCACTGTTCTCTCTCATGTCGTAGCATTAGAAATTGAAGTTATATTCACCTTAAGATTAGTTTTATCACTGCTGTCACTGCTATCAGTCTCAGTATGTTGTCATCATTCTTTTCAGCAATGCAAAGTTGTATTCATATTCATTTTGATCATTCAGACTTTACTGTCTTCATATTTAAAATCATTGAAGTCAACATGATTCAGATCAGAAAAATAAGAAAAGCATACATCATCATTGACATGATCATTGCTTTCATAAACAAAAGATCTTTCAAGCTGATTGACTATCATGCAAAGCAGCTCATTGAATATCTGCATCAATGTCTCACTGTTTATCAAGATAAAATGATCTGATTTTTGTTTAATGAGTTCAGTATAATCATTAATCAAAGTACTGTATTTAGACTGTTAGTCACATGAAAATGAAGCAAGAAACTCATCAAACGCACGACAGCTCAGCGAAGTAAAATTTTAAGAAAGAAGTGAAAGTTTCATTTAATTGATTGAACAGCAAATTAACTAATGTTTCTGAATGAAAGTGCTGCATGCAAGCGAACAGATAAAGATTAAGATCAACGCTTGAAGCTTTTATGCTGATTCACTGACTAGATGATCAAAAGTATGACTGATCTTTTATTAAAGTTTCTTTATACATCAGTCAAATGCTTAAGTGATCAAAAAGATGAAGCATACTGTCAATATATATGATAGAGAAATATATGACATAAGAGATGCATCACGACTTCATAATCAAGACTCTCTTTTTGAACTTCATGAAAATCAAAGTTCTTTTTCAATGCATTTCAGATGACTTTGAATCTCATTTTGTTATAATCATGAATAATGCTTGAATTTATCAATTTATCAAACTAAATCAGCTTTGTATGAAGTTTAAAGTATTGTTGATTAAGCTATTATCATACTCATCTGATTTCAATCTCATAGAAATTTTCTTTGCAATGCTGAAGATTGTTGAAATCATGTTTAAATATTCAATTTAATCATGTTATAAGTGAAATGATTTTTTTTTCTTACTCAATTCAACACTCATTATGAATTTATGCAAGATTTTATATATTGTAGTAAGCATTGCGCTAGCGTAACATTCTTTTCATATCTACTATTGCTTTTCTCTGCGCTTTATACTGTAACTGTTCTCAATGCAAAAACTCTATGAGCTTGTTTCTTTTTTGCTTTCTCTCTCTTTCATCTGATTCTTCAATGATATCACAGTCTAAAATTGATTCAGTATGCTTGTCAAGAGTATTATTCAAATGATTGTTGTCATCATGCTCATGATTTTTAGAAGCTTTCTCAAGTTCATGATGTTCTCTTTACATTGCATCATTTTTTGTTCTATCTTTCATTTAAAACATGTTAATAAAACATGCTTGATTGACATTTAATCTTTGTTGCATTTGCACATCATTGTAATAACATTGAGTACTCATTTCTCATGTAGAAATTGATTGAAGTCAATTTTTCTTATGCATAACTGCGTCAGTAATGCGTTGTGAGACTTTGCATGATTCTTGTGCAGTTGCAAATGTTGATGTATCATCTTTGATGTTAAATATTTAAAATGAGCTTCGTTGAATCTCTCTTTTCAAACTATTCTTCATGTTTATCTGATCTGTTTCTGTATGAGTGTCAGTCTTGTTATCACTTCAGTGCATTGACATTCAATCAGCAATAGAGACAAATTATGTACATCGTCAATCATCTTGTTCATCAATTTATTTTCAAGTACTTCTGCATGTCTCATCACTCAATGTAACTTCAGCATGATTTCTTAAGATTGAATGCTCTCATGCATGATTTGAACTCATTGCAAACATGTTTGATCTTTTGTTGATATCATAGCTTTCACTGTTTTCAAAGAAGTCTGACTATCACTGTATACTTTGTATATCTTTTCATGATACTTTTGATTCGCCGTCGCTATGTCTGTGAGATGTTTCACTTTCATGACTAACTCTTTCAGCTCATCATGATAAATGATGACTAAAGTCGATTTTCTCAGTCTCTTATTTAACTCTCAGTTCATTCTCATTATAATTGCTGTAACATCATCTTTACTGTTGCTATCATTCAAGTAAACTCTTTGCTTCAACATGAACATGTTGAGATTATGTTATTTTATTGACATTTTCTTGTTTGCAATTATAACTATCTTTGATGACTTTGATCAGAGAATCACTGTGTAGAAATGACTTTAATTTCATCTTCATCTGCTTAAGTGTTTCTTTCATTCACTTTTGCTTCAGCTGTAAAGATGTTTTACACAGCTTTGATTTTCAATCTCTTTTGAGTATCAAGTTGTTGCAAATTCAACGCACTGTCGAAGTGAAATGTTTGATTCAATAGAAATAGTTATAACTAAGACTTTAAAAATACAGAAGAAAGAAGATACAAAAGATAAGAAAATCACACTTTATATAGTAGTTATTCAGATTCAACGCTAGTTTCAAAGAGAATGTGTTAAAACACAAGAAAGATGTTTATTTAAAAGATGTTTGTAACATAAAGAAATGTGTTTATCATAAACATCTATTAATTACTTATAACACAAAGAAGTATATTTGTCTAGAAGATAATAAAAGCTGATTAGAAAATGTTAAAGAAGAAAAAAGATGTTGAGTCATATTTGAGTTAAATCTGAATTGATCTCTAAATCAGTTCTCAACTAGATTATTGACTAGTTTTAATCAATATGTAGTGAACTCACTAATGTTCATTGTGAATTGATTAAAATTTGATCTTTGACACATTTATAACATTATTGTTCTCTTTGAAAATTCATGTTTGCATGAATAGAATAAATGAAATGAAAAATTTTTCACTGTTTTTCAATTTAGTGTGACTTGTCTGAATAAAGCTTATGAAATTCAACTAGAACTTCTTTTGAGTTCTTGAATTCTTCTTTATCAATATAGTATCATTCATTGTTTCAATTTAATCTTGTTTATTTGATCTTGTATTATATTCAATCTTGATAACATCTAAAGTTCAAAATATTATTTATCTTTTAATGCTTATTTTCTTTAATAGTGAGAGATTTAAAGAGTTTTAAATGCTGTTCTGACAATAAGTTCTTAAAATAAGAATGTAATAGCTTCAAGCTGAACATTGAATGCAGCTACTTCATGCTTATTGATAAATGAAGATGATAGAAAATTTCAACTTTAACAGTGATTTGATAGAATTTTAGCTGTTTATCTTTTAAATCTTTACATGATTTAATTGTCTTTATGTTTCTAAAGAATAATCAAATTTAGTCATTTACTTCATAAATGACATCTCATTTATATTTATTGATTTGAGCTTTGATGATTTGCTTCGTCTTTTTCAATTGCTGATAATTAAAGATAAGAAGTTTCTTCATTCAAATGATAATATCATTGACTTTTCTAACTTTAAAACGTTCATGAGTGATTTTATAATTAGTTGTATCTGAATTGAAACTCATTCATGAGTGAAAATCTTTATTGAAGTAGAACGAAGTCATTGAGATGATGAAGAAGATATTGAAATTCTTGCTGAATTTCATCATTGATAATCATTTTGCTCAGTCATTCTGCATGTAATTGCAGTAGATTCTTAGTTTGCATTCAACATCTTGATTAGCTCATTTTAATTAATCATTGATCTCAAAATGATAAACTGTTGATAAATTAGCTGTGATCTTTAGTCACTTGCAAAGACTTTGTCACATGATTGATATGAACTGAAAGTCTCTGTTTGAAATAATAGAATTAAATAAATCATGAAGTTGATAAACGTTTCATAACATGATTCAAATCATTTCTTCAACTGAGATGTCATCGTCTTCTCAATGACAGAAAACATAGTAATGTTTCTTAATGAGACAACATATGATTGTGCAAATAACATTATAATCTTCTGATAAAGATAGTTTAATGATGAAGTTCATAGTGATATCTTTTCAACGTTTCTATGAAATTGAAAGAGAATGATGAAGTTTATTGATACTATCTTTAAATGTCTTACTTCATTGACAGACATGACAGTTTCAAATGTAACGTTTAATTATTGCTTAATGATCTAATCAATAGTAAAAATGTTGAACTAAATCAATAGTTCTTCAATTGTCAGAGTGAAAGATGAAAGACTGATCATGAATTTTCTTTAGCAATTTCATATGCATATTCTCAGAAATTCATAGTAAATCTTTTCTGAACAGAATGTCATCAACGAATGATAATGATCTCGCAGTGCTTCAATTCAATGCTATGTAACTTGAGCTTATTTTCGCTTATAGCTTGTTTATACTCATTGCAAAGCTCATTCATCTTATTGACATCTTTTACTTGCTGATAGAGATCAACTTCAGATTTAATAGCTAGAATATTTACTCTATCAAATGTCAGAATGATCTGATAGTGATTTTCAGTACGCTGAGTTAATTCAGAAACGTTGATCAGAAACGTTGATCAGAAACATTCTAATTAAAACATCAACTTTAATGTTCATTTTTTCTGATTGAAAAATGATCTGAAATATAAACTTGAATAGAATGTTTAAATAATTGACTTGACATCAAGTTAACTGTTTGTTTTTCATGAAGATCTTCAAAGTTTGATGATTGATAAACATCTGAATAAACAGTTTTGTGCATTTTAGCTTGAGTCTTCAATGTTCAAAGCAATAAATAATAGTTAGCAATTTCTTATTATAGATGTGATAATTGCATTTGACAGAAATCATACTCTTGCTGTAGAAAATCATCAAGTGAAGAACTTTCTCATCATTGTATTGTGATAGAATTTCATCTTTGACGTAGTCAGATGCATTAATTTCTAGAATAGTCTGTTGTTTTGAATCAAAATGTCGTAGAACTGAGATCAAGCTGACTTGTTTCTTTAAATCATCAAAAGCTTGAACACAAACTTTATTTTAAATAAAAGACATGTTTTTTCTAGTCAGCTGAGTGAACAATTTGACTAACTTCAAGAAATCTTTAATGAAACAATGATAGAAGTTAACAAATCTTACGAAGCTTTGAACTTCTTTTAGATTAATCAACGTAGTTCAGTTGACTATGACTTTCACTTTGATAAAATTTATACGAAGATCTTGTTTTGATACTATGTATTATGATTCTAGTCTTCGTCTAGTCTTCGCCTGATTTCATTCTAATCAAGTCTAGCGAGAATTTGATCTAGTCATGTTGTCATCGAGACTTTGCTTCATATGTGTAAGACATCAACTCAATCAAGCCTAGCACAAAACTGAGAAACATACATATAAGAATCAAGTTCTTTTCTGTAAATACTTTTCTTTCTTAGCATTTATCTATTAGTTAAATGACATCTCTATGACTCGCTTTAGATTGATCTCTAACAGTAGATAAATACTCATCAACTACTCTGCTATTGACGTGTAGATGATACGAAATAACCTACTTCGTTTATTCAGAAAATTCGCAAGAAATTCTTTGAATTACTTTCATTAAATTTATTCAAATTTATCAAATTAATTTATCTATCTTTATCTTCTCATCATGATACGCGACAACGAGTCAGTCAAGTTATGAACAGCTTGCTTGCTTAAAAGCATTGCAAATAAACAAGTTTCTCTTATTTCTTTCAATGTTTCAGCGAAATCTCAGAATGTCACTATCTCATGAAACATCAACATGAATCAACAACTTCGTCAATGAGCTATTGATCAGTTAGACGAGATCATCAAGATGCTGATTGAGCTAAGAGATCAACGAGACATGACTTTAAAACTCAACGAGCAATGAATTGATCTACAGATCAATCACATCAAGAGACTTAATGAGTTAAAGATCAATCAAATGACAATAAACACTCAAGAAAAGATTATTGTTAAACTACGAGAGAAAGTATTGAGTTTAAAAAAGAGACAGCGTTCAGCTGATCAGTCTTAATCTCAACAGTCTATGAAGTCTCAAGCTTCTATCAAGAATCATACATGACAAGACTCGTTCACTTTATTCAACAATGATCATCACAAGTTCTTTAAGTTTTCAAATTCATTTATATTCACTGATAAAGATGAATCAACATGAGACAGCTGAAGAATCAAGATAAACAACAAGCTTCAGACAAATATCAATCACTTCAATAATAAGAATATCTGTATTGTTTATGTGATATCTAGACTAGAAGATGATGCTGCTGAGCACATCTTTGCTTGACGTTGACATGATGCTTTGCATTTATACATCTCAATTGACAAGCTATTTGAGCATCTGAAAGAAATATACGATGAACTGAATAAGAATTGAAAGTGTCGTTGCAAGTACAACACTCTGAGACAAGCAGACAAGTCTTTCAATGTCTTTTACTTTAACTTTATGAAGCTATTCAATTATCTCAAATACAACGATTGCACTCTGATGAACGATCTTCAGAATAAAATCAATAATCGCTTACAAAATACTTTATCAGTCTGTTCAAAGAATTTTACTTCGCTCACTCGCTTAAGAATCTTTCTTCAAGATGTGAATAGTAAACAACAAGTCAATTATCAGCTTTGCAGCGAACGTTGCACTGTTATCATCAAAGTCACTGTTATATCTGACAAACGCGCTACTACTTTCTTGTCAGCAGTGATGACTTCAATAATCAATTATGTTAAGTTGATTATCTCTTCTATCTTTGAGTTAGCGAGATCATTAATCATCTGCTACATCTGCAAGATTCTTGATCATTTGTTCAAGAATTGCTTTCAGCTGAACAAGATTAACACTTCTGCATCTTGTGCATTCATCTTTCATTTACATGAGATCATCATTTCGAAGAATAAAGAAAATGAGAAAATGTCTTTCAAGAATAATGAGACAAAAAACTAGAGACTTTCATCAAAGACGTGATGAAAGATGTGTTAATTTCTTCAACAATAAGCATGTTAGATGATTTTTTTGCTTCTGAATCTTTGACTACTGAATGTGTACTTTCTAGCAATGAAATTAGTTACTCATTAAAGTCATTGATTGACATTGAAGCTGCTGACTATTCGTTCATTGATGAAGTGATTGCGCATATTGTTTGTGATCAGTTGCAAATCGAGTCTCTGACTTTGATCAAAGCGAAATCAATTCGAGAATTCAATGATTATTATGCTAAGAAACTCATTATTCATGTCATTTATTTGAATCTGACTGTTTAAAATCATACGATTGACACAGCTTCTATGTTGATCACTTGATTAAATCAACATCAAATGATTCTTGAAAAAACATGAATAAACAAAATTGACCTAGTGATGAATATGCAAATCGATTTTCTTCGATTTTCAAATTTCACTTCTAGTCAGAAATCGATTGTTTTACTCTCAAGCAACAAGATAATCACGAAGCAGAAGAGTTTGACTTCTACTCATATACTGAAGAGATCTTTCACTACATCTTAACTCAGTCTGAAATCACTCTCTTTCAGTCAGTTCAATGAGAAGTCAGTTAAACTAATTGAACAGTTAAAATCATGTGACGCGACTTTAACTAACGTCAAAAATTCTAAGTCAACGTTCAGTCTGAAATCATTCTCTTTCAGTTCAATGAACATAGCAATGATAGAAACAGCAACATATAAAATGTTAGTCAAATGATCAGATGTCAAGATCTTTGCTGTTATTGTCTTGAAAATCGATTGACTTATAACTACAGTTGAAAATAAGTCTGAAGAAGTAAATCTGCATGAGCTCTCTTACATTGAAACTCTTGAGAAGATCAAAGTCAAGCTTTTTCTCAAGTATCATGACTATCTAGACGTGTTCAATTGAGCTATGATCAATCAACTATCATCTCATTGTTTCTATGATCACAAAATTAAGTTGATTGATGAAGAAATATCTTCTAGAAGCAGACTTTATTAGATGTTCAATCACAAACTTCAGAAGATAAAGAAATATTTGATCAATTATTTAAACAAAGAATTCATTTTCTTCAGCTTCGCACTCTACGTCTCGTTCATCTTGTTCATTGAAAAGAAAGATGATAGTCTGCGTTTCTGCGTTGATTACAGAAAGCTCAATGCATTGATCAAACGAGATTGCTATTCTTTGTCATTGATAGATGAGACTCTCGCTTGTATACAAGAAAGCAAGTATCTGACTTGATTGAACATCATTGTCACGTTCAACAAACTATGCATGCACTCAAATAACAAAGATTTGACTATCTTTATTATCTTCTTTGACTCATACAAATATCATGTAATGCTCTTCAAATTAATCAACGAATCTGCGTTCTATCAACATTATATGAATGATGTATTGTTCAAGTATCTACATCAGTTTTGTCAGATTTATCTAGATGACATTATCATTTACAACAAGATCTTGAAGAAACACAAGTGACATGTACGATTGATCTTGAATAGACTACAAGAAGCTGATCTACAGATAGACATCAACAAGTGCGAGTTTCATGTTCAGAAAACTATCTTTCTAGAACTCTTGATATTAATCGAAGAACTGAAGATAAATTCGCGAAAGATGCAAGCAGTCGTTGATTAATCTACATTCAATAATCTCATTCAGATGCAGTTCTTCATTGACTTCTGCAATTTCTATCAATGCTTCATCAAGAACTTTTTAAAGATTGTTCATTCAATGATTTAACTCACTCAAAAGAAGATCATATTTGAATGAAATGAAGTCTGTCAGACAACATTCAATCATATGAAGAGATGTATAATTGAGACTTCTATACTACGTCACTTTGATCAAATTCATGAAACTATTCTTGAAATCAACTCATTCAACTACGTCAATGATGAAGTTCTCTCTCAATATGATGATGAAGAAATTCTACATTTGATTGCTTTTTATAGCAAGAACATGTTTTCTGCTGAATGCAACTACGAGATATATGATAAAGAGCTGCTGATCATCATTTGAGCATTTGAGCATTGATGATTTAAATTGAAACTGATTGACATTTCTATCAAGATGTTCATCAATCATCAAGCACTCATCTCATTGATGAAAGATAAAAAGCTTAGCAGATGATAAATGCGTTGAGTACAAAAGCTCACTGATTTCAACTTCAAGATAATGTATTGATCTGATAAACAGAATATCAAGATCGATGCATTAACTCGTTGAGCTGACGCTGTGCTCAGAGATTCAGAAAATGAGTGCATTTGCTATCAATGAATCACTATTCTGACTTTGAATTGAATGAAAATTGCTGATCTAAAGAAGAACATCAGTGAATCAATATATAAACAGATTCTTAAGACTAATGAAATCGACAAGAATTGTACGCTACTTCGCGAAGCAATAGCAAGAGACGAGACACAATATGAAGATATCAAATTAAAGAATTGTTGAACTCAGAATGAAATCTTGTATCATGATAGTCAGTTATGAGTCTCGTTCAACGAGCTTCTACAAATGAATCTGATTCGTGAGATGCATGATTAATCATCAGTTGATCATTCTGATATTCTTAGAACTGTGAAAGTCATAAAGCAAAACTACTATTAATTATTCATGCGAAAAACGATGAATCAATATATTTGAAACTGCTATATTTGTCAACGTTCAAAGACATTTAGAAATAAATCAAATAACTTGCTTCAATCTTTATCAATATTTGAACAGCGATGACAAGACATAGCAATGAACTTCATTATCAATCTATTTGATTTGAGTAAGTACAACGTTATTCTGATGATCATCTGCAAATTGTCAAAAGAAAGACATTATATTTCTTGCATCATTGATGATGAAGATATCACTGTTGAAAAGACAGCTGAAATGCTGATTCAATGAGTATATTGAACTCATGATTTATCAAGCTTCATAGTATCTGATCGAGATTCGCAATTCATCTCTATACTATGAAAGTTTCTTTGCAAACGACTGAGCATTTTTCTTCAATTGTTCATCATTTATCATTCTCAGATCAATGATCAAAGCGAACGAGTTAATCAAAACGTTGAGCGATATCTTTGATTCTTCTGTTTATATATGCAGAATGACTGATTCAAGTGATTGCTCATGATTGAGTTTGTTAACAATAACATCTTGTTTTCAGTCATCTTCTTGATTTTCTTCTTCATGAATAAGAACTTTCATTCTTGTATGAGCTTTAATTCTGACATCATTGAGTATGAAAGCATTCGCGAGCGTCTGCAGATCATCAGAATTGAAGATATATTCAATCACATGAACAAGACGTTGATCTTCGCTCGCGAAGCTCTGATCAAAACACGAAAACAAATGATGAAACAAGCTAACAAGCATAGAAAAAAGATCAATTACAAGATTGAATCAAACATGTTTCTGAATGAAAGAAACATCGTTACAGCGAGACTCTTCAAAAAGCTAGATGACAAGATGCTCAATTCATTCAAGATTACAGACTCTGTTGATTTTTTCTATAAATTAGAACTATCAGACACTATGCATATACATGATGTATTTCATTCAAAGCTTCTTCATCTCGTCGTCAATGACTCTCTGTCTGATCAGAAGAATGAATCATCGAAATCAATAGTGATAAACGATGAAGACGAATGAGAAATCGATGATATATTAAACTTTCAATGATATCGAAGATGACTTCAATATCAAGTCAAATGAAAAAGCTATGACAACGATCTCAACTGATATAACGCTGACGACAATAAATTTATGAACGCTCAAGAAATGATTGATGACTTTCATATCAAATATTCAAGAAAAGTGCACTAAGAAATAACATTTATGCGAACATGAATAGTCAAGAAGAGAAAGTAATGTTATGATTCTAGTCTTCGTCTAGTCTTCGCCTGATTTCATTCTAATCAAACCTAGCGAGAATCTGATCTAGTCATGTTGTCATCGAGACTCTGCTTCATATGTGTAAGACATCAACTCAATTGAGTCTAGCATGAAGCTGAGAAATACATATATAAGAATTGAGTTCTTTTCTGTAGATACTTTTCTTTCTTCGCATTTATCTATTAGTTAAATGACATCTCTATGACTCGCTTTAGATCAATCTCTAACACTATGACTTCTAAGAAAATAATTTCTTCTACATCAAATTTGCACTTTCAAATATTCATCTGTATATCAGCTTCTTGTAAGCGATTTAATATTATTTTGACATATTGTTTATATTCTCATTGAGTTTTGCTGTAGATCAGAATGTCATTTAGATAAACTTGACAAAAATTATTTAGAAAGTTTTATAGAATATCATTTATATATTGTTGAAATGAGACAGAATCATTGATAAGTTTGAAGAATAACACTTTTGACTTATATGCTTCTAACGCGATAATAAAAATATTGTAGTTCTCACTTAAACTGATTGCATCAAGTCGAGTATTCAAGTTTGAGTCGAGTACTTGACTTGAAAAGTGTCAAGTCAAATTGAAATTTTTTTGAAAAAGTGTTGAGTTGAGTTGAGAAGTTGAATTTGAGCACTTGAGTCGAATTGAGAAGCTTAACTCAATAACTCAATTTGAAAACTCAATTCAACTCGACAAGATATTAGATAGATGTAAATAGCTTGATTGAACAGTCTTTATAATCTTCTTCATGACTTTCTATCATGTTTTCCCGTCATGACTCTCTATCAAAGTCAAATGATCTTCATGTTTTTTCTTCATGTTTCTCGTCATGTTTCTCATCATGTTTCTCGTCATGTTTCTCATCATGTTTTTCTTCATGTTTCTCTATCAAATGATCTTTATGTTTCTCTTTATGTTTCTCTTTATGTTTCTCGTTATGATTTTCTATCAAACAATCTTCATGTTTTTCTTTATGTTTTTCTTTATGTTCTTCTTTATGACTCTTTATCAAATGATCTTCATGTTTTCTCTTCATGACTTTCTATCAAAAAGATAATGCAAAAGTTGAAAAAATTTCTTTATTTAGCTTTCTTGACATCAAGCTTAAGTTCTTGACAAGTCAAGTTGAATTGATTCAATTCTCAGTTGAGTTGAGTCACGTTGAATTGAAAATATGCTCAATTTGACTTGAGTTGAGTTGAAAATGTGAGCAACTCGACTTCGAATTGAGTCAAATTCAAAATGTCAATTCAAAACTCAACTTGATGATCAGTCTATTCTCACTATCAGAGTGCATTCATAGTTTGTTGAACATTGAAATGATATTCAATCGAGTCAGATGTTTGCAATTAACTATTTTCTTAATTACTTTATTTATGAGTGATAGAGAATAATGATTTTTTTTAATAATAGCATTGAGCTTTTGATAGTCAACGCAAAATTGTAAATCTTCATTTGCTTTCAAGATGAACAGAATGAATAAGAAATACAAAGCTTTGCTAAAAGTTATAAATTCTTTGAAAAGATTTTTATTCAAATATTTCTTTACTTTCTGAAGCTTGTAAAAAGACATTTGATATGCTCAACAATGAAGTGATGTTACGTCATTAGTAAGCTTTATCTTATGATTATACAAATGATGAGACGATAGCTTGTCTGCTTGAACTCAATCAAAGATATCTAGAAAATTCTGATATTTTAATGATAACTTGACTTTAATATCTTTCAAATTCTGAGTCATTTTATCAGTAAAGAAGATGTTTATGACATTTAGTTTGCATTGAGTATTGTAGACAATTTTTCTATCGATGTCTTCAATGAACATAGCAAAAATCTCTGTCTGATTCTTTTTTTTTCATTTTACTAGTGCTTGAAAAGAAGTGATGTTTATGTTTTGAATCAAGAATAACTCTTTCTGAATGAATGAAACTGAGTGCTTAAGCATCTTAGAAATCTTGCTGTGAGCTGTTGAAGAACTTAAAGTTGATTGCAATCAACTTGAATGCTTTGTATTTAATGAGATTGAAAAAATCAAAATAGAAATATTTAATTGATCAGAAAATACAATAGTATCATGTTTTATATTCAATAATATTTCATTTTTATTCATTCAAAGTTTGCTTAATATAGCTTCATGATGCTCAATATCAGCTATCAGCAATCAGCATTGACATAGTTAATTTCTTATGACTTTCAATCATAAGATTGAGTAGAATCTTATGAGTAATAGTTTTTCTAACTAACTTTTCATTATAGTCTCATATTAACTTCTTTTTGACTAGCAGTATAAATTGAATTTTAAGTTTCTTGATTCTTGCATACTTTATCAACTAGTTTGATATGTATCAGCGTGTAAACGACAAAATTACTGTCTATCAAGAATTAAAGACTGAAAGATTCATTCTGAGAGATGAGAAATGCATTGATCAGAAAAGACTTTTCAAAGTATTTTTCTTTCAATAAAACTTTAATTTAACTGCACAAAGATATGATTTTTATCTTTTTAATAATTCTGAAAGAGATAACTAGTTTTTTGAATCAGAATTTGACTCAGAGTTCAATGTAAATTGATCAAACTTGTCATTTTCTAAAACATTAACTCTTGAAGTTTGATCAAAGCACTTTCTAAAGAAATGATTTGACTTATGATAAATGAAACAGCTTTCAGTTTGTATATCTGTCTCTTTGATGCTAGTCAAAGTCACGTTGCACGATTTTGATGAGTCAACTGATACAATAACTTCAATCTTTTTAAAGAGATTCAATGAATCTCATTTCTTAACAAAGATGACTTGCTTTCTGATCTTGATCAGAAATTTCTTTTCTTTGATATCATTCATGACTTAATGCTCATTGTTTAAATAAATCAATTGACTACTTTAAGCTGCATGAAAATGATAAACTATCTTGTCTTGTAAATTGATGATCAATTGCTTTTCATGATACTTTAGATAAAAGAACAGACGTTGAAACATTGAATAGAAGTCACTGAATTTGCTCTTTTCTTAAGTGAGATTAACGTATTTTCTTTGAAAGTTTATCTCTTTGTCGAGATCATTATATAGCTGAGCAAGTTCATCTAGTAGATCGTTGATCATTGAATAAAGATTCAATGAATCTTGCTAATGTCTGACTAAAGTGACTTTGACTATGTTTTCGCTGATTCAAAAATGAATGTAGACTAGTATAGCTTTGTCGTTGTCAAAATGATCAACGTTGATTTCTAACTTATCACGAATCTTTTTCTGTCAATCATCTCAGATAGATTCTTTTTCATCAATAAACAGAGATGAATTCAAAAGCTTTTGAGATCGCTTGAATGAACTGAATAAAATAAAGAGAAAGAAGTAACTTCTTTAAATAATCACAATTAATGTTGTGCTTCAGTCAATTTGTTTTGAAGCATCTGATTCAATTGATTCAATCGTTTTTTGACTTAATTTATTTTCTTAAAATGAGTCTTTCATATTTGTTCACTTAATATCTTGTTAAATAGTTCACAAGCTTTCACATCTAAATCTCGTTGAGTTTGAAAACTGTTTAAATCTTTTAGAGAAACTTCTGAGTCTTGTTCAATTCAGTGTTGTAACTGCTTTACATTTTTTATATCTCAGAAAATAGAAGCTTTCAAAGATTCATTGAAAGTCTGAAAATGAGACAAAGATTGATGATGTTTTTGTATGAAGTTGATTCTAAGATATTTTGATATGCAAGATGATAGCTCAGAATAAATGACTGAATCTGAAGTGACAGAAGAATAGAGACTTTGATAATTCTTGAAGAAATTTTTCACAGATGATTGAGTCATAGCGAAGAATTGATGATCGAGCGAAGAGCGATGCTCAACAGTATGTGATGAGATCGCTGTTCTAGTGTTTAGTCTTCAAAGAAAAGTATTGCTGATTTGAGAGTTTTTTTGATGATTCTTAAGCAATTAAGATCTTAATCTTTTGATTCTATTAATCGATTTGAACTGATGCTACTGACTGAGCGATAAATTCTTTAGCAATCACATGATTGTATGTTCTTATTGATTCTATTGATTTCTTGATGTTGTTCTGTCTTTTAATGTCATTAATTATTAAATACATGAATTTCTTTATATTTATTTTGTTGTCAGTCAAGTGAATTTGAATGAGTATAAAGATCAGTATTATGTAACTAATGAATTTTTAAAGTAATGTTGAGATCATGTTTAAATATTCAATCTAATCATGTCGTGAATGAAATGTTTGATTCAATAAAGATAACTATAACTAAGACTTTAAGAATACAGAAGAAAGAAGATACAAAAGACAAGAAGAACACACTCTATATAGTAGTTACTCAGATTCAATACTAGTCTCAAAGAAAATGTGTTGAAACACAAGAAAGATGTTTACAACACAAAGAAATATGTTTATCATAAACATCTGTTAATTATTCATAACATAAAGAAGTGTGTTTGTCTAAAAGACAATAGAAGCTGATTAGAAAATGCTAGAAAAGAAAAAAGATGCTGAGTTATATCTGAGTTAAATTTAAGTCGAATCTAAATCAGCTTTCAACTAGATCATTGACTAGTTCTAATCAATACACAGTAAACTTGCTAGCGTTTATTGTAAATTGATTAGAATTTGATCTTTGATACATTCATAACAAAGATCTGAATTAAGAAAAACATTGAGCTGATTCAGTATTACACAGAGTTCAGAGATGAATTTAATGAGTTTCTACGTGATGCAGTGAGATCACAACGATCACAAATAGAAGATGATTCAGACAATTTGTTTCAACTTGTTGACATAAACTATAATTCATAAATGTAAATAAACTGCTACAAAAAGAAAACAGACATTCAAGTTTAGAAGTAGTAATCATTTTCTGAGACTTTCTTGTAAACATCATTGTCATATTTTAAATCATCAAAGTACTTCTTCTTTTTCTGCTGCTACTGCTGTTTTTATTTCTGCTTTTGCTTTTGCTTTTGCTTTTGCTTTTGCTTCTGCTTCTGCTTCTGCTTCTGCTTTTACTTCTGAGTTTCATTCTGAGTCTTTATTTGTGAGACTGTGACTGTGACACAGACACAGTTTTAGTTGTTGATTTGAAAAATCTTTGCAGTCTTCAGACATCATATTTATTGATATCATGAGTTAACTGTATATTAATGTCAAACTGTATATGCATGCTCTTTCAATAAACTTCAGACTTGTTCTTTCAAAATTGTAGTGTTTGCAAATCATAATCTCAAGCATTCAGCTCAATGTATGCAATCATAAACATTTTTCTTTTCTTCTTCTTTAATAAGATATGTCATTGAACATACTTTAGTAAATCATTATCTTCAACAGAACTGCTAAATCACATAGACTATAATCAATAATTATTCAAATGAAGATGACTTTCTCAGTTTGTTCAATCTTCTCAGCTTGTTCAATCTTTTCAACTTCATTTTTTGATTAATTTTATTAATTTTATTCTTCTTTTCTTACTTCTTTATCTTTTGCTCTTGTTACTGTTACTTCTGCTATTGTTTTAATTCTTCTAATGTAATCAAATTTATCAAATGATCAAATTCAGAGCTGAAAGCTGAAGTTTTTAAAGAGAAAAAAAGTTCAATCATTGTCTTTGCAACAGCTCTTTTACTCTTTGCAGCAGTTGATTGAGATATCTTAATTATGTTCTTTGAAGATGTGTTAATAATGATCATGCCATCATTTTAATTTATGATTGCAAATCAATTAAACATCTGAGCAGAATTTAAAAATACATGCTGATTAATAGAAGTAATTCAGCACTGATTTTTCTTGTTCTTACACATTTTATCATGACATAAAAGCTTCTTCATAAGCATCTTAATTCAATTGTGTTCAGAATCTTGTAAGTTTTCTCTTTTAATTCTCTTCTTCTTTAATTTAATCATCTGAGTCATTGATGCTTTCATGACAGTAAAAATTGACTTTACAGAAATCTTATTGCTCTGAGTTCTTTCATATTGATATACTAAATGTACATTCAGATTTTTCTTATCAGCATTAAATTTAACATGAATGATGAAAGTTACTTCTTATTACATATTCAACAGAATGAAATAAGTCACAAATCTCTTCTTCTTCTTTATGTTGATTCAGATGACAAAGACAATGATAAAAACTTTAAAGCAAGTTAAATCTTTATTGTTTGTTCAACTTTTTGCATATATTTTCTGTTTGAAGCTTAAAATCTCAAGATTTAAATCATTGATGAAATCATTGATGAAATCATTGATGAAATCATTGATGAAATCATCATTAATACACTGCAAGACTTCATCATGTATACTTGAAATTTTGTAAAGAAGTTGACAATTCATTGAATATGAAATTGTTTCTGAAATAGAAAACTCTGAGACAAAAGACTTTGAGACAGAAGACTTTGAGACAGCAAGCTTTAAGACAGAAAACTCTGAGAATACAATGATGAGAATAATAATAATAATGATGACAAGAGCAATGACAGCTTTGAAAGCTTTGCTTTCTCATTTCTTCTTCAACTTCTGAACTGACTGAGAAACTGATGAAGAAACTGACAAAGAAACTGATGAAGAAACTGATGAAAAGATTAACAAAGAAGCTTTGTTATCTGATCAAGTATTTGAATCAATCTTTATGATTGACGAAGTCTTTGAATGCAGCTGATATCATCAATAAACTACATCAGAAGTCTGAGTCTTGTCATGTGAAACTTACACACTACGATAGAATTTCTGAGTCTTTGAATCGTCTGAACTGATTGATTGTTGAAATCATTCAAAAGAGAAAGATGATGATGAGAACGACGACAAGAAAATCACAATCACGACGACAGCAGCAGCAGCAAGAATAGAAAGAGTACTTCTATCAGTCTCTGAAACTTCAGATGATTTAAATGATCTAAGAGTCAATTTGAACTTGCTGAATGACTTGAATGTTGCTCTTTTTCTGAAACGAGTGACAGCAGAAGAAGCAGTAGCAGAAGAAGAAACAGTGAATCTTCTGAGAGTCATGACAGATGAATATAACTTCAATTTCTAATGCTACGACATGAGAAAGAACAGTGAGATTGATTTTACAATTTCTGTTTTCTTATTTTGCACTTTTGAAGATTTACCACTAATTTTGGTGGGGCTCTCGGCAAATTCTAAAAAACGTACAAGGTTTTGCATACAACGATAAACCACGAGCTAGATAGTGATTAGTAGGTAGGCAAAGTCTTATTTTGATATCTATGTTTGATATTTTAAGAAAGGGGGAAAGGGAAAGAAAGAGGGAGGCGAGGTTCTTAACACTTTGGGGTGCTGGATATCTGCAGTTCTGTGTTCCTGGCCCCTTTTTATTTCATCCTCTCTACTTCTTCCTCCTTAACATCTCCACTCCATTATTCTTCCCTCCCTACTTTCCTGCATCTACAATCCCTTCTCTCTCGTCCACACGGCTTCATCGACCATATTGCCTGCAGAACCCAGCAACCAACATCATCATCATCGACCACGTCAACAAAGACCCAACGCACGCGCATATGCTTAGCCTGAAGGCGCTCTGCCTCTCAAAAGCATGCCCACCATTTTTGGGCCTTACCTCCATCTCATACTTTACTTGATCGAACAACAGTCTCTCCTCTCAATCCATTGCAACAGTCCCTCCGACGAAATAACCCTAATTTGGGGCTTTTGATATCATTCGCCGTTCTCAATCGATCTCCCTTGCCAATCCGTTCTACGGCTGGACCCTTCCTCTTACATTCCCTGTGAGCAATCATCTCACTTTTTGGAAGTGCGCTCGATGATCTGAATAGAACGAGAAGCAGGCTCTGTGCATGCAATCATGGAAGACTTGGAGACAATGGAGTCGGGGGGAGAGAAAGAGGCATGGCAGCGTTTCACCAACTACTCCCAGCTTTCCACCACCCTTTCCAGATCCCGATCCTTCCTCTTGTCATTTCTTAACTCTTACTATCATATCCAATACATGTTTCCCCTTCATGCCACTTGAGGATCATCATTTGAGATTTTGTTAAAGATTAGCTTATGTTTCGAGCTGCTCGGAACGACTTGGCTACCGAGTTGGCTGTAAGGTGTTGAGCCTTTAAGAGGTGAGGGAGGAGGCGACCAAGGCGGGTATGATAGGATGATATGAGCATAATGGTTGAAGGGAGCGGAGGCGTGTTCACATCGGGTTTTCCATTCCTTAGGGCACGGTGTGCGAAACTTGTCTTGTATCATTCAGAATGCTATGTATGCTGTATTTTTTCTAGCTAATCGAACGAATGGTGAAGCTGAGGAAAAGCCGTAGCTATGCCACTTTTCGCCAGTGACCGTCAGGAGGTAGAAAAAGGAATATAAAGCTACGTGGTTCTATTCTTAAAAACATATATCCAAGATGTAGGTTACTGGTCCCGTAAAGCTTCGTTCGAGTTGATTGCGGGTGATTCGCTACGTATCCCAACGATAACTAGACCCCCAGAATTAGCTACTGAATGGTCCCTAGAGATGGACTACGCAGACCAATGCATACAGACATGCAAAGGCTCACTTTTTCCGGTTTTGAGTCGCCGTTTACGTTCTTACACAATCAATGATAGCTATGCTACTCGTAGTGTAGTAGCATAATGATAGCGAGGATGCAGAACCTGTATCGTCTGTAGACTAAATAAAGTTGAGAGGGCCTCACCCCTGGTTTTTTACTCGAACGATAGGCTCCAGCGTGTCGCTTTCATACGGAAGTTCTACTCAATGAATGATGATCACAGAACGCTTAGCCCACGGCTCTACGTCATGTTCAAGGCCAAATGAATCACTGTATAATGGTACAGGCATTTTGTAAGACGTATTGATACATTGACGGCATACATGTGCCTGTTGCATGGCTAAGCTATCTACCATTTCATAACTCGTAACACCTTCCTTCACCTGTTCTGCTACGCAAAAGCTGAGCTGAGCTGGGTTATGCCAATCAGCGTAATAGCATCCATCAATGACGCCCGGTAGCCGGGCAAAACGCCAGAGGAGTACAGGTAAAGGGACTGCCGTTGTCTCAATCTCCACTAGTAAAAGATCACTACTCCTCCATAAGATCACTCATTCCGAGCTGCTGCGCAAGCTCTGTGCCACGCCCCGACCAATTTGAAGGGACGAAAGTCGCAAGGTCCTGGAACATTTGTTCATTGCCTGCACTACTCAAGCTTGAGGTGTTGTGGGAGTCGCCAAAAAGAGCGAAATCGTTGGCGGGCTTTCCCGCATCCGTGGCGAAGTCATCGTAACCCTCATCGATAGAGGTCTCATTCTGAGGGTAAGGAGAGTAGAGCATGACATTGCCTTGGGCGCCAGGGGATAGAGATGGAACTTTGCAGTCAAGCGGCTCTTCGAGGGAAATCGAGGGGTTGCGGCTGAAAGCATCCATTGGTCGAGTATCGATAGAGCTTGCCGAAGTCATAATCTGGATATTCATGGACGTGTAGTCGTTGTTCATGTTGCTCCAATCGAAATTTTCAGTAAAACTGGGATCTTGATCATTTGGTGTCAATGACGTCTCGAAAGAAGAAGGGATCGTGGGCGCATTAGTCATTGATCCATCCCAAGAAAGGCGGTGTGAGTTTGGTGTGTAGTCGGATGGGCCAGCAGGAGCAAGCCCGTTCCATGACTCATTCCAAGCGAAGCTTGGGTCGAAAGGACCGAACGTGTCGTCTATGTCCATAAATGGGGCTTCAATGGCAGAGTGAGGGGTAGAATCATCAGACCCTACCACAGAGCCGTTCACGGATCGCTCGCCACCACTGTATGCACCACTGTTGTGGTAAGAGCTTGAAGCCTCTCCTAGTTCTGGGCTAGAAACGTCAAAGATGTAGGATCCAGGTGTAGAGATCTGGGGGGTTGGTGGTGTCTTGCCAGCCTTGGGCTTTTTGCTGGTCTTCCCGTTGTTCTTCGATCGTACATAAGCCCATCCATGAGCTTTCTCCATGTGCTGCTTACAGTTGCTCTCTCTCTTGCTCTCATATGGGCAAGGGCGGTATTGACACTTATACATGGAGGGGGTAGTTGAGTGCTTATCGTTTACGTGACGGTCTCGCTCCTTTTCAGTTGGCCATCCATAGAGATGGTATTTGCAGCTAGACTCGGTGCATTTCCAGGGCCTGGAGTGAGTCTTCTCATGCTTCCTGTACGGTATGTCAGCTTTTTCGATAATGCTTCCATGGAAGAAAAGGCATACGTCAAGTCACAAGGTCGTTTGAACACTTTCTCACATTCGCTACATTGTTGTACGTCTTTGACGGTGACTTGGGTAGCTTTTCGGCGACGGGCCATGGAGCGCATAATATCGTCATCTGACTCCTCGCTAACAGATCTCTTAAGGCTATGAGAGCCAGCCGCCTCAGGCTCGAGGACAGAACCAGTGCGAATGGAAATGGACTGTCCATCCTTAATTCTCACAAGCTCCACAGGATGACCGTTCTGGCTCAACCCTCCATGGAGGCTAAGCCGTTCATCACTGTATAATTAGCCTGAAGTCCTTCCATGAAGTGGATGTGGAACCTACGTGGTAACATCATCTTCCTTGGGAGCCCTCCCAGCGGCCATTCGTTCCCTAGTTGCGGTGATCATTGCTGCGTATTGTCGAACCTGTTCAGTCAGATCAAGAAAATAGCCGTTAGTATACGGTCTGTCGGTTGGTCGTCGCTGATCTGGTTCGTTGAGATATTCGACAGTGGTGTGGAGACACTGGATCGAAGTCTCGCAAAATTTGATGAACGATGCCCTAGATGTCGACCATTTCTGAACGCCGGAACCAAAACGATGAGCCAAACTCCTTTCCCAAACATGATAAGATCCACTTACCGGCGCCAGCCAGAGAAGGACCTTTTCAAGGTCTCGTAGGCAAGTGATTTCTTTTCGGCCCACACGGTAGGGTATGCCGGTAACCAAGGGATGAAAATCCTTCAAGCTGCTTTCACTAACAATTGGAAGAATGATGTGCTTCTGGATCTGCCTGCAGGCGTATTCACTTAATGCGTGCTGCGCCCCAACGTGAGGACCTGCGTTTACAACAGCGCTTCCGTTGATTCCGGACTGTATTTCAGTTACGGCGGTAGGAGCAGAGCGAACAATCTCATCCTTTCTATGACCTGTGATGCAATGAGTCTTTGTCACCCCGCTTGGGACAGGAAGAAGCCCTAGTATCATACCTGCAGGACATAAAGACTCGTCCGAGCCAGTGACTGTAGAGCCGATACCACTATCAGAAGAATGGTGCTTGCGGCCGGGCTGATGCTGACAAGTCAAAGGGGATGTAGAATCAGGCGGTTGGTCAACATCCATCCCATCGGGCTCACCGACATGGGCATCCAGCATGAAACGTGGAATAGGAAGGCTCTCTGCGCGCAACGTCTCCTGACTATCCGACGAGAAGGTTTCCAGACCAGACAAGCTCCGGTCGACCGCACCTAGGATGTGTGCGATTCGTGTTTGCCCAGCAGCGACAGCATTCTCCAAGGCCTTGGGGCATGTGGGAGACCTTTTGGGCAGCAAGGGTATGTTCACAACAGGGTCGTCATCCTGGGATGGTGGGGTGGTGGGAGAGTGAAAGGTCGCACTCTTCTTTAGCGGCTGGTTTGAATCGATGGAGGCTAACTTTGGGTAGTTCTGATCGTTGTAGGAGGGAAAGCTGGAAGTGGTGGGGGTTGCTCGGTTTAAGTAGCGACGCCGGGGATTGGGTTGTGGGGAAGTCATCCTGAGTGGTTAGGCCCGAAATGCGTCTAACTGTAATGTGCTGGAATATGTTAGGAGATAAGGTGGGAAGATCTCGCGGTGAGTGACTCACACTTTCGGCTCGATTGATCTCTAGTAAAGTACCCAACTTCTAAGCCCTTGAGGACCTCTGAATTGACTTTTATGAATGCCGCATTCGTAATCCTGGGGTATGTTTGCGTCGAGTTCTGGAGAGGAAGCTGAAATGGAGTCTGGAGAGGAGGCAGGAATGCCAATTTATTGTCGATGATATGGAAAACGAACAATTGAAGGTAGGCGAAGAAAGAGAAGAGGAAAGAGAGCTATAAAGCTTGAAAACGTTACAAGGTGAGGTTTGGAGGCAGTGCTGGCTGCTGGGGAGGATGCAGGGCTGTGTAACGTGAGAAGAGAGCCTTGCCAATCAGTTAGAGTGATATAGTTGATGATGGACGACGTTCGAGCATCACCAGAAGGAACAGAAGAGAGCGATGAAGTTCGAGCTGTTCTGTGAATCCGCCAACCCTTCTTTCCTGAGGGACAAGGAACGAAGGTTGGGTAATGGAAGTGGATTCGAGCTGGTCTTGTGGATTGCTGTCAGACGTCTCCAGGCAGCAGCGCTAGTAGCCCTACAGGGAGGGCTTCGTAAGCACCCTCGCGGTCAAACCGTTATGGACTAGGTACGAGTACGGTAAAGTGGGGGAGTTTTTGACGCAGGCACTCAGATTTGCATCTTCATCTTTGTATCCTTGGCATTTGTCTCGATTCGTTTAATCTTTGCACAAGCACTCATCAGATAATGGGTGTCTTCGGGGGTGGATGAGTGATTGCTCCAATTGCTTCTCCTTTCCACCGCTGGAGAAAGGGTAGCGGGTGATTTTAACCACAGCAAACGGTTATCTTATTACTACCACATATGTAGCTTACAGCCGCTCATATAACCATTGATCACCATTCATGTCGTCTCTGATGTCAGTAAAACACTCGAGGAACACAACCATCACCGTCGACATGATCAATGACTCTTGGTATGTCTGGCATCGTCACCAACACAAATCCTTAGAACTAGTGGTGCTCCATTACCACGTACTTTATTGCGTTTTCCCGCTTCTTGGCAAGGCTGGGATTCGGATCCTTCGGGGGGCTTAGAACGCCGTCGCCGACGGGCCAATTGTTGGTGGCTTTGAGCTCTTCACTCCTATAAGTCCATATGTGGCCTTCGGGGAGGAGCAGATGGCTTAGGTCCTGCCTCTTTGACCAACCTGGCGTCAGTTCAAAACAGATCAGGAGTACGGAGTAAGGACTCACATCGTGAGTCCTTGCTGGTGGTCTAAGACCCCGACAGTCCTGCCTGCAGACCGGAAACGCTTGATGATTCCCCGTCCTTCCCCCAACTCCGCTGGCTTTAACGTGCGCCAAAGGATCAAAGTGATGTGACTCACCGTCTCACGCTTTTCTCAACCGCTCACAAGTCACAACAACTGTTGGGGTACTCCGTAATTGTATTCCTTTCAAGTTTCTGTGCCACGTTCCTACATACTGCGCGGAGTCTATACCTGGGGCCGAGCCTTTCCCAAGTTCGAGTTGATCTTGGCCAGCTGAGCAATCGTAAGCTATCAGTGGCTCGGGATCTCTTGTATGAGGTATTAATTTATTATTATTATTTGCATTCGAGGGAGGGCACGCTACGAGTAATGGCACAATTCGGGTGGTGCCTCATGTTCTTTGTGCCTCTGCGATTAGGTCTGTGTTGCCACGAAGCTAACGGTTGCAAATGTTGCTTCGAGGCCATACAATCAGGCTCCTCCCTGTTGGACCTTGATGTACATATTTCGATCGACTTTCTGATTGCTGTTGCATTCACTTTTCACTTCCTCTCATTGCGTCCTTAGGTTGAGGCGATTCTAGTATGCTATGTCGAAATAGCTTAGAAGTTCTTACCGATCACGTGCCGATGATCCCGTCGTGCCTCCCAGAAATTTTTCGTACTTTCGCAGTTCTGCTGAGACTGGCCCAGAGCACTACGCCGTATGGATTCTTGTCTGACACCACTCGGCTTAACGGTAACGTATGCATGAGAACGAAAAATTGATTAAAGTGCGAAGACTCAATAGCCATGAACAACAGGATACCGATGTTTCGACAAAGACTGGGAAAGCTAACAAACCAACGACCTCCAAGCGCTTGCACTCCGCCGTGGAAGCTGACTCTCAAGAAGATGAGCAGCCACCTATCACCGACAGCTGCGATGTGATCCGACGCAAGAACACTACATTCCTCAATGGCGGTAGTATGAAAGTCACCAAGTTTCTCCGTACGATCAAAGTAAACAGCAACTCTCACGGTCGTTTCATGAAATTCAAAGGGCCATACAGCGGTGACAACAACCAGACCTGCCAGGCGGCCTTTCATTTTTCCAGAAGCGCAAGCAGAGCGGTGTTGGACGTCCAAAGAAAAGAGTCAAGAAGGCCGACAAGAGCGAAAAGTTCGATGTATCAGCGATTCACCTCGACGGTGAGGAAGACGACTCGGTGCCCATCTTCAACGTGTGCGATGAAGTCCGCCGCAAAATTGCAGCGTACTTACGCGAGGCTGATATCACCCAAGCAGGCTTCCTGCGAGAAATAGCCAACATGTGCTCCGAGCCCAAGAAAATACAATCGAAACAACTCAAGGACTTTCAAACAAAGAAGGGGCCTTTGGCGGGCAATACATCAGGTGTTTACTACACTGTCTTCTTTGAGAAGCTTCGGATCCGGGACGGAATACCCAAGACAAAGTTCAGATGGGAAACCGAAGATGCGTGGGCGTATTACGGGGGCATCGATATCATGATTCTAGCAGTATTAGATATCCGCATAGCGGAAGAAAGATATCTAGATCTTTCTATTCTGATCTTTCTTTAAACTGGAACCTAAGCTAAGCTATTGAATTCTCTCACAATTCACTCCGATGCAAAAACAAGTAGAATAAAGAATGCATCGTAGTTGCAGATAGAAATCGTCAGCGAATAGTAGTTTTAGAAAGATTACGAGTCTGCGATGAGAACGAGAAGAGATTGCGAAAAGAGCTGAACATTTGTCTTGAGAAAAGACAGCAGCTCGAGAAGAAATTGACTGAACTTGACAAAAAGCATGAACATGAATAGCGTAGCTTTTAGTTGAAATCAATTCAATCAATACTATACGAGTGATATTGAACTTTCAAGTTTCTGTGTCGTTTCTTATATTGCTTCTTCTCAATTTCATCTTATACGACACTACTCTCTGTCTGTGCGCTTTTTCAAAGTCGATTTTTCAATACAATCATTGTGAATTCTGAGAGAGATCTAATGCATTGATGTTCTTAATCGAACCTCGATGACATTTTCTGAAAGCTGAATTCTGAGAGAAACTGAATTCTGATAGCAATCTAATGCATTGATGCCCTTAATCGAAACTCGATGACATTTCCTGAAAGCTGAATCCTGAGGGAAACTGAATCCTGAGGGCAATCTAATGCATTGATGCCCTTAATCGGAACTCGATGGCTCCCTCCATGATTCCCTCGATGGCTCCCTTCATGGTTCCCTCCATGGTTCCCTTCATGATTCCCTACCAAATACCCTCCATGGCTCCCTCCATGGCTCCCTACCAACCTCCCTCCATGGCTCCCTACCAACCTCCCTCCATGGCTCCCTCCATCGTTCCCTTCATGATTCCCTAACAAACACTCTCCATGGCTCCCTTCATGATTCCTACCGAACATCCTCCATGGCTCCCTCCATGGCTCCCTCCATGATTCCCTCCATAATTCCCTACCGAACACCCTCCATGGTTCCCTCCATGGCTCCCGTGAAGTTCTCTGATTCAAGGTGTTCTTTGTGTTATGCACTGGCATCAGAAGGAGAATCAAAAGAAACATTCTCGTTGTTGTTTTAGATTAGAAGTAATGAGTAGGGTTCTTGATGTTAGGTCTCGTTCAAGGAGACATTTGTAGTTTGTCTAATTGTCATAGATAAAGTGTTTTCACCTGATTTTTTTCTCGGGAGGCACTTAAATTATGCAGAAGACATTGTACGAAGACAAGATTCCAACATTGCCGAACCTATGGAGGGTTCAGACAGTAACAGCATCCTAGAGGATGTCAAGTTATGCGGCGGGAAAGGTGAAGGACGTATTTAGCGTTTATGGTTGATGGACTAGACAGTGCAGGAGGGGGGTGATAAGCACGTAATTCGAGAGCGCAACTCGGTGCGATGATGCTCTTTAATAAATTTAAAAAGATATTAAGGGGAAAATAAAGACTTTTGTTGTCTGTTGAAAAGGATTATTTTGCTTGGTTGGCTAGTAGTCATGACGAATTATTGAAATACATGTGGCGTTTTGGACGTGCTTGCAGAAATTTATAATTTTTGGAGTAGACAGGGTGCACATAAAGAACCATAAATCAAGATCTTGACTCGTGGGAGTGAAATGCGCTTTCAGTCTCCCCGCGTAGTGTTTTGAATCTTGTCAGTATGAGCAGCGAGAAGATCGAGACGACAGAGAGACGGGCAAGAATCTGTGTTCTGTCATGGAATTGCTACTATCGGCCTAAGGTCAAGGCTATTGAACCACAGTGGCTGTCGCAAATTCCTAGATTTGCGTCAGTGATGGGATTACTTTTACTTGAAGTAGCCATACCGGGAACTGAGCTTGCAGCATTGACGCCACCCTTTCTACCTCCTCCGCTACCCCCTGTATCTTAAGATCCCACTTTCTTAAATCCCTCCCAACAATATTATCCGCCTGACCAACACTAGTCCTCTCTCCACTGGCCTCTCCGCCGTCGAAAAAAATGACACCATCGATCTGATCTATTCTCCCTGTAAGACGGCCTTGCTCAAGCATACGCGCGGCATATTCTTCTGCTTTTTCAGCGTCGAGACCAAGGAGGACGCCTAGCTCTTTTACTCTAATGTTATTGTATAGTCGTGATGCGCTCAGGAGATTGTGTTCGATGACGGCCTTTGCCAGTACCGTCGATCCATCTGCCGTCTGCGCCAGTTGGTGAGGAGAAAGGTTATCAGCAAATTTAGCTACTTCGACCGTCGAGAGTAATCTGTCTAGGAAAATCTTCTCTAAGATGCCGAACTCGGCCACCTGTGGGGTCCGCTCGTCTTTGTATAATTTCGCCAACGCTCGCGATCGCTGAGGGCCTGCTGGAGCTAGTACCGCGCAGATGATAGCAGAAGAAAGAGCGCGGATACGCTCTTCCTCGTCTAACTCAAGGGATAAGCTGAAGCTGTGGTAAGCTGCGCTGGCATCCAGAAACCGCCGACGGGCGTCCAGGATACGAGCTTGTGAGAGCTGGAATTGAAGGTTGAGTTCGCGGTCTCCAACTTTGTAAACTAGGTTCTTTGCTCGGTTTAGGTAGGTTTCTGCGCTTGAAGTGTCGTCTTCCTCCAAATATAGTCGACAAATACGAAGCCACGTTCTAACCTTGGAATCATCGGAGATTTTGCGTTGTGATGACTCTAACTGTATCCCTTGTAGCATTTTGGCAGCATCAGCATACTCTTCTTGCTCTTGGTAGGCATCTGCTACTATCTCCCGGATCATGGCATCTTGCTCTTCGAATGATACGACCCTTGGTTCCAGAGCTTGTAAAGTGTGTGTTCCCACTTCTATCTTCGCTTCAGCGCTTGAAATAGATTTCACTGCGGCTACAGCAGAGCTAAGCAGTGGTCTGGCAGCGACGATACCAATGGTATCTCCGAGTATGGAATCGATCCAGACGGTGAGGTTTGAAGATATGTGGGAAGGTTCTGAATTTGAGACGATCAGCTTGAGCAGCTCATTATACTTAGAAGGTCTGTCCTGCTGTGGTATTGAAGCACCCTCAAGCTCTGCAAGTGCTGAGATAATGGCTGGCAATGCCATAATTGGATCCTTTCCCTGACAAAATGTACGTAGATCTGGAAGGAGGCCTTGTGTTTTGTATGGTTACACAGCTTTTATCGATGAGGAATTGGTAACCCACGATGATCCCTAGCCGTACTATATCTACAAGTAGTGCAACGGGTAAGGCTGCGTAATATTACCGTAAACACATTTAGCGCCAAGAGTTTGTTCATCTTCATGCTTTCTTTGTCTATTAAACTTAGCCCTGCGCATCCTAGAAGCGAGGCTCATGTCTTCAGCAGGTTCGCTCCAAGAAAGCGTTACAGGTGATGCGAGGAGCGAGCCGAAATGACGACTATACATGGCACGGGCACCCCCATCAAGTCAGAGTTTGGCACACAGCACGCAAATGGGGAGGAGTCCAAGGTCAAGCTAGAACCAGATGTTCTAGGTGCATCACCCGGCGTCCAGTCAGATGAAGACCTTTACGAGGATGCAGGGGATCTCGACTTCTCAAATGCCATTCAAGGCATTTACCTTACCAGGATTCCCAGATTCCTATGGGAGAACTGGTCGAAGCTTGATGACGATCAAGAAATACAGCTGGGCACAGTGAGAGTCGAAGGTACCGGAGGTGACGTGAGAAGGGTTCGTCGTTACCTGAACTTACTGCATGGCAAGTCAATATAGATATTCGTACACCTGACTAATATCTGCAAGTACAGATGAGTCTCATGCTATCCTCAGACTTGAGGAAGAACGAGAATGTCCCGAAGGAATATAACATGAATATCACGAATCCCGATGCTGCAAATACCTTTGTTTTCTCAGAAAAGGACCTGCCAGGATTCAGCTCCAAGTTGAAGGGGCAGCAGCCTGGGGGTCTCCCACCTTCTCGTGTGCCTCGGTCAATGTACCAAGATCGTGCAAAGAAACCCCCCCAGCAAGCCGATAAACCTAAGAGATGGCAACCTTACTTCAGAACAGCAATTCCAAGTAGGTGCTTGTTGAGTGATTCTACGGAGGTAGTCATTAATGCTGTGTAGAGCAGACAGCTCTGACCGGGCAAGTCCAAACGGAGATCAACTGTCTGCCGGTGGAAAACGCAGAATATCATAGAATTATAGATGAGAGGACCAAGCAGCTTCTGAAGCCTAAGGCGACAACCCAATTCATCGCAGGACCTATATCTGGCCATGGAGGCAATATGCTTGCTCCTGGCACGCTGGGCAAATCTGGAGACTTTAGCAGCTTCACGGTAAGTCTTACATGGATCGCAAGCACTGTTGATTTTAATAGTCGCAGGTACACAAGGGACCCTCAAGGGTAAAACCTCAAGAGTTCAAGGCTGCACGTATACCACAGAACGAGCTCCTAGATCTCATCTACGACTGTTTTAAACGCTACAACTATTGGTCTACAGCATCCTTCAAAGCTGAGCTGAAGCAGCCCGAGACGTATCTTAAGCAAACACTTGAGATGATTGCTCAATTCATTAGGCAAGGTCCACATGCTATGACATGGCAGCTTAAACCGGAAGCAAGAATTGGTGCGTATGCAGATACCCGGTTGTTCGACCAAGTCAAGGACGAGGCAGCCCCTGATATGGGTTTTGATGGCCCTTCGGATTACAAGGATGACGAAGATGAAGACGACGATAATGTGAAGATGGAAGATGTGCCGTTGTAGTTAGTAGAAGCTCATATCTAGAGACTCTAATCTCCAAGAGCTGGATATGAACATCTATAGGTTCTTTTCAAAATGTGTAACAACACGGATGTGAACGCCTTTCCGTAAATAGTGAGGATAAAACACACTTGTAAAGCCTGAACACTTACTATTACATACCTCACCTACAAGTTACAACTCAGATTGGAAGTGAATGTTTGATACTGCATTTGGGTTAGCGCGGACATGTGCGCGCGCCAGAATACATCGTATTATCAGTAACTTCTTCTACCAACAGCAAGTGGATATCTAACACCTGTGACAACGGTACAGAACAACAAAGAAAGTAGACACGATGTCAGAAGAGCAAGATTTGCTTGCACGGATCGGCAAACTTGCTGGTGAGCTCAACTTGCGTGTCCAAGTCTGCCTAGCTTGACAAATCTGACATGGCAAAGGTTCTATTAATCTTCACAGGAGCCAAGCATCAGTTGCGTCAAAAACTGAGCAAGATTACTCTAAGCCAAGACAACATTCGAATTCATCAAATCCAGCATCCTGGAGATCTGCACGATTAGCTCCATACAGCCAAGATAGAGGGCGAGCTGGAAGACATGGGACCAACCCTCGCAGAAACCGTTCACTTGTCTTGAACAATGTCACCCAGTCGTCGACTCCCAAGGACCTCACCCAAAGTCCAGCGAGCGCTATCGACGGTGCATGCAGGTCTGACGGTGACCCTGGAAGTGGGCCTATGCAATCCGCGACTGGTTGGGTTACGAAGCACGACCGTCACATGCAGTTAATCAACTCGTCGGTCTTTGATAAGGAAACCCAGATACGCAACAAAGCTATTGATCAGACGCGGCGTCAGAGAGCTTTACAGAGGGACCAAAGGGAGAAATATAAAATCAACAAGCATTTACGGGGACTCGTCGGTCACGCAGGCAGATCATCTGCGATACCCACGGTAACTGTATCTCCGATAGTCCACGAATTACAACTTGAAGGTTTGCGATTCCATGTTATGGAGGGTGGAAGCAAGCTGGCTCGAATTCGTGGTGAGATTACATCATCTATCTAGTAATATCAATGCTCGCTCACGTATCTTAGGCACGTTTGACTCTATAAAGCCAACTCCTAAGAAAGCTTACGTCGGTGGCGTTACATTCCTGCGGAGTAAAAACGGTAACCTATACCGCTCAGGCATCGTCAAAGCTAAGAAGTACGTCTGGATCTCTCGGCCAAACTCCAAGCTGGATTGCACCAAGGCTTTAAACCTTGAAGACATGTGTACAAGTCTAACCTTCAATAGGGAATCAGGAAAAGTAAAGAAGATTGAGGAACCGTGCAAACGGTTCACGGCAACGGGTACCCCTTTCTTAACTCCCCAGTCCTGCGTTTCCAGATCGGTTCAGAGATCAGTGCGGCATGCTGAATGGTACAGGAATTGAACGCAACTAACGCATTATTTTGTTCCTGTCTAGGTCAATGTCCCAGGGGTCCGCTCTGTCCCTACATCCACAACCCAGCCGCTGTCGCAATCTGCAAGGAGTTCCTTCAAACTGGAAGCTGTCCGGCCGGTGATGCTTGTGATCTTTCCCATGATCCTACACCGGAACGAGTACCTGCTTGTTTGCATTTCCTCCGTGGGAAATGTTCAAATCCATCCTGCCGATACGCTCATATACGCGTCAACCCATCAGCCTTGGTTTGTAGAGACTTTGCTGTTCTAGGCTACTGTGGCAAAGGCGTCAATTGTAGTGAACGCCATGTTCATGAATGCCCTGACTATGCTAATACTGGCACGTGCCGAAGCCTGAAATGCCGGCTACCACATGTCGATAGAGCTGGACAAATTAGGAAACACTCTGCTAACAGTGCAGAGAAGATTTCAAAACGCGAATCTGAGAGTCCTGGAGAAGACAGCGACGGTGATTTGTCAAGTGAAGGGGAAGATTATGACGGGAATGATAGCGACGACGTGGACTCAGATGGGTTGGAAGAAGATCTGACGTTGCTTGCAGATGACGTTGACTTCCACGCTTTCTCTCAACAGCAAGATTTTGTCCGTTTCTGAGCCATGGTTCGTGGGTACAGCAAAAAGCAAGCAGGCTACGTAAGCTTTATACTAGGGGCGCAAACAGCGGCGAGTATGGTAAGCCTTGGTCAGAATTTTCAGTTCCTGAAACACTGAGAGTGTCTCGAGCCTCCAATTGTGGCGGTTTGAGGCAGCGCAGTCTGCTTTATTTCCGGCGGGCTTCCATTTGTTCTTTCCTTTGGAATAACCCAGACAGTCTGTTACACAGCTTAGAGCTTGTAGATTAGTCCAATGAGATTGTATTCTATTCATAATTGTCCCTGGGATGACTACTAACAAGGCGGCAAAATGGCGAGGCGACGGGTTTATGACCGCCATCATTAACAAAGTGGAATCTCAAGGCCTCACCCGATTCTTCATAAACGATACTGGTACTTGCTCATCGGTTCGTGGGATCATGGGTCTTTGGGGTTTCGGTACACAATATCTACAGTACACCGCTAATCTCACAAGATAGCGGCGAATCAACGATAGCCATAACTATGTACTCTTTGTCAGGGAACTACAGCATCGAGCATTAACAAGGTCGGTAAAGATAAGCCTGGAATGGCTTCTGTACAGGCTACGGGAATCGATCGTTTTTCCATGGGAACAGAGGGAAAGGATAGGACCGGAAGCTCAAGATGGGCACCCGTGGACGAAAGTAGCGAGACAATGTTAACAGGGACTGGGGTATTGTTATGTTCTATGTGACCTTAGGATTTCGACGATCGGTTGATTGCGTCAAGGCTTCTGTTGCTGCCCGAACGGGGAACCAAACAGATTGGCCGTAGCCTCACACTTTCGGCAGCCCTTGCTGCCTGTCCTCTACACGGGTTCCCGGTATGGAAGTGGAGGGAAGAGGGAGCCGAAGTGGAAGTGCCATCGGATCTCGAACTTCTTCTAGATGGACTGTTTCCCTTGGATGGGTCAGCCCCAATATGGATGGAAATCACAACATCGTCACCAGTCAAGCATGACTCACTGGTGTGAGATGATATGATGTTCGGGGGGGATAGGGCACAAACAAGTCATTGTTGGGTAGGCATGATATATTATATCTTTACAACCTAAACCTTTGTCGCATTACCTAAGCATCAATCTTCGTCAATGATTGGCTCTATCCCGATCTCGATAAAGCCCCGATTGTGTGCACGAACAACATCCAACCATCTGTGATCTGATGAAAGTTTGGATCTCGGCCTTGGCGCTTGCCCATTGAGCCATTCTCTCTGATCCGTAAGCTATCATTTCCCCCCCATGCCTTCTATTCCCATCTCAACCCATCCCGCGCGCAGTGCCTAAGTCAAAGTAGATATACCACTAACGGTGACATTGACAGATACAAGGTCATGCAGGCAAACCACCATTCTCCGGGCACGGCGGGGAAGTTCCATACATCTGGGTTCGCCCCGTTGTGATTTGCTGCTTTCCTTGGTCATGGGCTGCCAGCTGCACGTCTACCCAACCCTAAGTTGCATTCAGTTAAAAGGCCATCCACGAACCGCTTTAGCACCTGGAGGCTGCCAATAACGATAAGAGTTTGTCGCGTTGCTTGAATAGACTACGCTTTAAGGCCTACGCTCTCACTGAATACCAGCCAAGCTCCGACCACAGTACCAACCAAGTCGCTTTCTCTTATGGAGTAGTAACCTGACCTCACCATCCTCTGGTGCCCATCAGCCACGGTCCGTTACCTCCCTCACCATTCGCACCTCGGGACGGATCGCCTCGCAACTTTGCGTCGCAGCTTTGAACTTAGGATTTCAAGCTTGCCTCGATCAGTGCCATACCACTAAGAATAAAGAGGAGAGACCTGCTATCTGGCTGCTGTGTCTATCAGAATTCTTGGTTTAAGTACTGAATCTGGAAGCACTTGACTGATCATCATTCTTGGTCATATCCACAACAATACCGCTCTCTCCATCATACTTTATAGTCTGTTATTCCCAGCGATTTATTATTATCATTATTATCGCCCTTCGCTTCGGGAGTTCCGTCTAAAGTATCGTTGTTGGTGCAAAAGGGTAGCGATCATCCAACACCCCCGCCTCCCTCACCGCCTGTTTTGGAAATTCCGAACTTCAAATAAATAATACTGCTATGGCTCGCTTGGCCTACAATCAGAATTACACTAGACATCAGTCACGCGTACCCGTCGATTCCGAGCAGACTCTCCTGGACGAAGACAACAACGATAATATTCTCGACGATAATATCCTGGACGGAATCACTTCAGATATGTCACCTGGAGCATTCGGCCACCGGAGAGAATCTTTCGCAGATAGCGCTACTGCGTTTTCACCCAGAGGCAGCAGTTGGAATGACTTCTCGTTCAATCCCGATCCTGCTTCGCTGCAAGCTTCGACAAATTCGGCGCATCTCTTTTCGGATCAAAGCAACCAGTTTATCCTACCCGAGACGGCTCAAGGTCCGGCGTATGGAAACCCACAAACAGCGTGGCATCCAAATGCTACACCCGGTTCCTGCACGCCGACGACGGTCTACGATGGCTTCCCATCAGACTATGAGACCAAGGCGCCAGCGCCAACGTACAACAACGATGCGATGAACTCGTTACATCCGAATATCTACGGCGGGCTACCGATTGGGCCTGGTTTCCAGCCGAATACTACCTTATCGACATCTCCACAGTCGGGTCAGGATTGGATGTCAACCTCATCTTCTGAGCACATAGAGCAGCGTCAGATACCCAAGCAAGCACTCGGTAGTCCCGCATACTCGAACCCACCGCTACTCAGAAGAGACGGTATTCGAAAGAAGAACGCTCGCTTCGAGATTCCTGCGGAGCGGACCTTGAGAACGATTGATCACCTTATCAATCAGACTAGCGACGAACAGGAAATCAAGGAACTAAAACAACAGAAGCGGCTGTTACGGAATAGACAGGCAGCGTAAGTTTACATGGACGGTTCTGTGATGTTTCCACTCCGTACTAACATCACCCAGTCTCGACTCCCGACAACGTAAGAAACAACATACCGAAAGGTTAGAGGAAGAAAAGAAGCATACAAGTAGCATTATCAACGACCTCGAAGAAGCGCTTCAAGAGATGAAATTACGGGAGCAGGAGTTGATGCGCGAGAAGGAACAATGGATTGCTTATAACGAACACTGCAAGCAACAAAATCGAAAGCTTATGATGGAAAAGGAGGAGCTGGTTCGAAGTCATACTATCGAAACTGCAGATCTACGCAAGAAGAACGCCTTTCTCGCCGAGCAAGCCCAGAAACTCGACAGCATATCCATGTCCGCCGTACCCAGTTCCACCGGATACTCCGCCGATTTCTCCGACTTCGACCACCTTACCATGGAAAACAGTTCATGGGACAATTTCTCCATTGTTAACGAATTCAACATGGAAACCGAGCCAAAGCAAGAGAGTTCCCTGGTGGTACTTCCGAAGAAAGAGCGCTCCCCCTCCAAGGACGACGACAAGTCCGCTACCTCAGGCCTATTACTAATGCTCCTACTCTGCGGCGCATGGGTTGCCTCACAAAACTCCTCAACGACCCCGACTGCAATTCCCACGATGCCCGACGACGTCCGTGTAGCTTCCGCAGCGGTGCTCGAAAACATATACAAAGACGCCGGCGTCCAGTCAATACCACCCGCCATCACGGCCGACGCCAAATCCATCAAACACTCCGCCTCTTACTCACCAACCCAGAAAACCACAATCACTGGCTCCGAATTCGCCAGCCTTTCCCACTCCCCCCTTACATCCCTGCACAACCAACTCATTGCCCCAACCGAATCTCAATTGCGCGATCAGCTCTTCCAGCTAAGCGCCGACCAGTACAGTACCATCACCTCTGGGGACGATTTCTTCCCCTCGGACGGCCACGAATCTTCCCAGGTGCCTGCTGCCGGCGCGAGAAGAAAACCCCTTGCAGAAGCGCTGGCAGCTATGAGAGCGGAGAAGCAGGGCACAGCAGCGGAGGTGTATACAAGGAGCCTAATGTGGGACGAAATACCCTCTAACGTCGTGCGCGATTTCGCTCGCATGGTCGCCGAGGTCAACAATGGAGGCAGTATAGCAGGACAGCAGCAGCAGGAGCCCATGAGCTGAAAACTCGTGGGTATTATCGACAGCAACACCCCAAATACCAGATTGAACTAGTTTTTTTTATTTTGGTCTCGAACGAGAATTGGATACCCCCAGATTGATTACGCCCGTCTACAGCGTAACGTCTTACGATTTTCCTTTACGAAGATATACACGGGAAGCGTTCAGCACGCGAAATTTACGACACAAGATCGGAATACAGAACCCCTTGCGAAAGGGGGCAGCTCACGCATGATGATGACGATTTTCTGTTTGTTTGGGGGACTTTTGCGTTTGCGAGTTAGCGAATTTGCGGTCTGGATGCTCTGGGATTTTTTGCCACCTGTGTGGGAGCGAGCGACGATCTTTGCACTTTTCTTTAGCGGCGTTCCCCAATGCAGGCAAAGAAACTTTTTCGGGCGGATTGATGGTTTTGAGGATTTCTGTGTCTATTTCTAGCAAAGCCAAGCGATTGAATGGGTGGTTTGACTCTAACGAATTCATGCAGCGGGTACTATGTTCATAGCAGCGGTTCTTGAAAGTCAAAAGATTTGTACGTCTCAGCGACTACCCTTTTTTCTTTTCTCTTGGTTCACTTTTTGAGGTGGGGCTTTTAGTGAGAGCGACGGGTGGCGATGAGACAGCTAGGTCTAGCCACTATGATAGTTTGGTGGGCGAGAAATGCATCCCCCTCTACATACTTAACTTGTTGTTGACTGGAGATTTGGGTTTGCGTGACTTCATTCAATGGATGTTGCGGCCTTCCTCGTTCACAGGAGATCTGGATGTCTAAGCGACTACGGTTTATTGACGACGTTTACGGGGTGTCCAGGTGTGAGATATGGGAGGTTAGGTCTAGCCACTACGATATTCAGGTACTGAGAAATGCGTCCCTGCCTATACATCCTCGATAGATGGTTGGAAACTACATGGAGTTGATCGCGAGATAAATGGCCGTTAACTTCCCAAACCATATCCGTCCGGCTTCCAGACCAATCCCCCAATATAACCTCCTACCCACCCATCTAGACTCATACCTGCGCCGGCAATCACCCCCACCCTCAGCCAGCCAGCCACAAACCCCCACCGACCTAGCTCGTCGCTTTGGGCGTGTATTTATCTTTCCATATCCTGAACGGGGTTGGTGGTCAGGTTAGCTAAGGATTTCCATAGCAACAAAGGGGGTGTTAGGCAATGCAAGGGGAGGAGAGGAGGGGTTAGGCATGAAATGTGGAGAGCAGTGCCAATGATGTAAAACGGGGACGCAGTAGTGGAAAGAGTCAAAGGAAACGTGGGGTGAGAAAGTCGTGCTTCAGGCACGAACACAACGCCCGTGACGCAAGTAGAAGGGAGTCCGAAACCGGAAGGAAGACAAAAAGGGCGGGGGATGAGCCAGTCAGCCAATCGACCAAGTTTTGAGCAAAGATGGTAAAACGCGCTAAACACGCAAGTCACGGGAAAAACTCTTCCAACAGAAAAACCTTGTGGCCTATGGCTTCCAACCATACATAGAACGCGAATCGGACTAGAGAAAGTAGCAAGCGAACGTACCAAGAATTGCCCAAGGTCTTGCTGCCCGCGGCTTCGGCAAGCCGGTAGTATTTCGCGGCGGTAAACTAGGGTTGTTTCGTCAGCCTCACTTTGGAGTAGTTGGTGCCCAACGCTATGGTGGTGATAGGGTCGTAGAGGGGAGAGGGGTAAGGTTGGGGTTGTTAAGGCGGGATGGGAAGGTATGAGATGAAAGGAGAGGAGATGATTGAAGGGCTTTTGGAGCAAGGTTCGTCTCTGCGTCCGACGGCTTAGGAGCTTCGAATGTATGCCTCGTGAATGGTTGTAAAGAGAAGCAGGGGCGAGACGATCGAAAGGTTTCCAGAGCGAAAGATCGTCTTTGTGTCCAACGGCTCAAACCCTCGAAATGTCTCCCCGTGAATGGTTGTAATGAGCGTGGTAGAGCTCACCTTATCCTTCTTCCCCCCATCACCTTCCTCGTACATCCTCGCCACCTCATTCATTGCATCTGTATCGCCCAGATTCGCCGCAGTCTCATAATAAGATCTCGCCGCGACGGCGTCTTTCTCCACGCCCCACCCATGTCGAAACGAATTCGCTAATTCATACATTGCAAGCACAAGTTCTCCCTTGGCGGCGCCTCCACGCTTCAGGCCGGAGCCTAGAGCGGCGGATTCGATGGCGGCGGTGGAGGAGGCGGCGGCGGAGAGGTAGGTTATGGCGAGGGGAGGGTTCGAGGGAGTGCCCCAGCCGTGTCTTGAAAGACGATTAGTAAGGAGCAGGAATGGGATCTGTAGGGACTAACCTTAGGGCAAGACCATAAAGGATTTGGGCCATTGCGTCGCCGTTGTTTTCGGCTAGACGGCCAAACATGGCGGTCGAGCGCTCAAGATCTGGAGGTTCGCGAATCTCGTTAGTCGTAATGTCTTTGGGAACAGCCTTCGCTGTAGCTGTAGCTGTAGGTGGTTTGCATACCTCCTGATTCGTGGAGTCTGATTGCTTCTTGTATGTCATCCTGTCGACTATATCAGCCAGCTGCTGCCGTCATACATCCGTGACTTCTTACATCGCCTTGTGCGGAACTGATGCTGCGCGCTGGCACCGGTCGATCGCCACGAGACCCTGGGCTCTGCAAACTCTTTCCCCCAGAGTTCTCTTGCGACAACGGTTTGCAACTGGGGTTCACATTCGCCAAAATCGTCGCCCGTTTCTCCCATTGCGCTTCCTTCTCAGCCTCTTCTGCGCCATCACTAATAGACGGTAAGTCTGTGGGTACGTGTATGGAGCTACTGCTCGATGTCCGTGAGCGCAAGTACAATCGCGCAGATAACCGCTTCTCGCTGTGAAGGTTGTGGTCATTCGAGGCGGTAGAGACATTGGAGGAGCTTCGCAATCGCGAGAAGCTGTGACGCTTGGTTTGCTTGTTTGGCTGCGATTCGGCGTCGCCAGCAAAAGAGGGTGGGGTAATCAGCTCTTGGGTGTTTGTGGTTGTGCGCATAAAGGTGAATTCGGGAGGTACGGAAGGGGGGGAGGCATGCGTTGGCGTCACATCCCCTCTGATTTTGTCTCTCTTCTTGAGGAGATCTTTGAGGGTCATTGTGGTATCAGGGGCGTGAGGGCACCGGGGCCTTGGTCAGTCAGGAAGCAAGATTATAAGGTACAGTGAACAGGATATATGTAGCTTTCCGTCTCATCTAATCTTGAGGATGCTGCGATAGCTTCTCAAGCCTTCAGCGAAAGAATTGACCTTCATCGATAGGCAGCGCAAGGCCAGCCTTGTTGCGTACAATAATGGTGGCCTTGTTGGTGTACGCAGCTCAGCCGCAAACAGCCAGTCATAAATGATGTGGGGAAATCAGAAAACGAGGTTGCGATTTCGCGCTTTTGAAACACCGTTTCATATCTCTTAGGGCTAAAGTAGTAAACTGTGTATTCGATAGATTCATTGGTCAAACGAACACCCTTTTCTGCTTCACCATCACCCTTTCACTGGCATTTGGCAGGCTTCAATCATGGCAGAAAATCTCTCATCTCCATCTTCACAACCGCTTGTAGCAACATGTGACTCACTCTGTCAACAATATGGTGATATATGACGGAGGTGTATATTCTCCTTTGTCTCTTATTCCTTCCCATAGAAGCTTACTATCACTCTCGCTGGCCGATATCCTTTCTTTGTCTTCATAACTGTCATTGTGCTTGGTGCTTTGTCTATAAGACAAGTCCGTTGTCCCCGTCTGTTTGCTCGATATATCTTCCTCGTGCTTCTCGTCTTTCGAGAAGAATCATTGTGTGCTCAGCTTCCGAAAGCATTCATATACAGCTCATCCACACACATTATCTCTGAAAAGCAATACCCGTAATCATGGTTGGCTACAAGATCTTCGCAGTAGCTCTCGCTCTCTGCACACACTCTCTGGCCTCCCCTATCACTTCTCGGCAGGCCCCGATCTCCCTTACAGGCGCACAACTCCAGGCCATCGCTCCGCACTCCAACACCTGCGCAGGCGCAGATCCCGCTCAATGTCAAACCGCCGACCACGCAGCTGGCTACATTGCCCAGTCCTTCCAGACATACGGCATCACATCTCCTCGCGAAATGGCGGCCTTGATCAGTACCATCGCGTTTGAATCGGGCGACTTCAAGTACAACAAGCCCATCAACCCTACTCCCGGAAAAGGGACCCGAAACATGCAGTCAGCAGCCTTCAACGTCAAATACGCTCAGTCTTTGCCCCAGATCGCCTCGCAGCTCGCAACAGCACCAGCTGGACCCGACGCTGCTCTCAACCTATTGATTGCTAATCCGGATATTGATTTCGCTTCAGCCGCATGGTTCCTAACCACGCAATGCCCCTCTGCCAGAACTGAGCTCCAGTCTGGCACCATGGCTGGATATACTACCTACATCACCGGCTGCCTCGGAACAGCAGTCACGGATGATAGACATGCTTATGCGCTAAGAGCTTATCAGGCAATGGGGGTCCCCATGCAGTAAGAGAGCATATGAATCCTGGATGTGGAGCTGCGGTCTTTCATATGGTTTTGGCATTTCGGACACATGGTTCGATACCACTGTCTGTATTACTCTGTAGCGGAAAATGACAGTCTTCACCTCCACATAATTTCCATGCTGCGTGAAGTGACGGTTCTAACGTTCTAACAACCCCACATTCCATTCGTGAAGCTTCTTTGCCAATGGTGGGAGGATTTCAGTGCTGGCTTTCAAATCTGCCTGCAGTATACGTAGTATGTAATCGGGAAATTGGAGCTCTTCCATTTTCATTCCCTGCTTCTCAAGTACAGCTGCCGGTTCAAGGACTATTTTGTAAAGGATCTTCATTGCTCGCCTGGGACCTCCTGATCTGGCTGTGGCTGAATATATCATGTTGGGGGTAAACACCCAAAGCTGTTGACAGTCAACCCTCAATATTCTTAGTATCATGAATGGAGTAAGGCGTGAAACCAACCATGAGAGCCTTTTGTGCTTCTTCTATTTTCCCACTGTAGATCAAGAATTGGTAGGTGGCTTGCCCCTCAATCAATGCTAGAAGTTTCGCACATATAATTTTCTGCACTGGTAAAGTTTGCCAAGATGCATCGTCTCCATGTCGAAGACGTAGATTCCATTTGTACAATCTTACCACCCCACTCTCTTCTTCGTCGACCCCCAAAGCTTCACCGCACAACGCACAGACCAAGGACTGCAAGTGGTGTTTACTAGCCTACTGATGATTAGTCTTTGTGACCCATGATTCGATTGTGCAATCTGTGGATGGCCTGGGTGACACGTCAACCGCACCCCACTCCGGAGGTCAGGTAACCCATCGTACATCAAGGATGCAGAAGGTAGGCCTGGCACCGGGAGATACAGTCCATGGGTTTTGCTTTTGGGCAGTTGTATCGGCGACCGTGTTATAAGGCCGACTTAGAGTACGGGAACAGGTCTCCTTCTTGCTGCCCATGATGGAGCTGTATCACCGATAAAATGTGGCATTGTAGCGCGCAGCAGAAGCTCTAGGATGCTAGCGACATACCTTAATACTGATGCAGTCATCTCGTAGCAGGACAAAGTTGTCAACGTCCACGAGACCAGTTCCAGTAGTAGGTCCAAGCCGACTGGACGCAGCGTAACCTTTGTTCTCCGCTTGAGACACATGCTCTCGAGGTCCTTCATCATCTGGCTTGTGGCAATGCCAAAAGTCCATCATCTCTGCCCAGTTTTCACTTGGTAGAGCCTTCCACGCCTTAACAGAGGCACTGACAAGTGTTCTTTGGCAAGACCGGCATCCGAGTTGCGTTACAGAAGTCATTGAAGACGCAGACCAAGGGATATCATTCTCCCAAGCGGACGTAGCCTTTGGGATGGTATTGTGGTCCACAGTAACCTGTAAACGAAAAGATAATTCTTTCGCTGATACATTAGGGAGGCTCAAAGACGCATTCTCGGCAACTTGACAGGGTAACTCTTTAGCAGCATATTCCCCATCTTGCGTGACAGAGATCAACTTCCGATCAGAGGAAAGCTCAATCTTGGTCTTGTCATTGTATTTTGACTGCAATATCACGAACACTGTCACTTGACGAATGTTGAGAAGAAGCTCTGCGTATATGCTCAACGGCGACATGATCAACCAAGTAGGACTAGAGAAGTTCCATTGTCATTCTGGATGTTCTATGCCCTCGGATATTTTCAGTATGTATTAGGAGGAAGTGAACCATGATAGCAGTATTTTGGTGGAGGGCTTTGTAATTTATAAAGCGATTAGTTCAGACATGCAAAGCAATTTTAGTGCAGGGTAGGATAAGGCTGAGCGCTCACAGCGCTAAAGCTAGGTAGGATCTGCCGGTAGATGTGGGGAGATTGCGAGCTCACTTTCGTACCTAAAGTACACTTTCAATACTTGTTGCTATGATATACCTAACATATCTATATGCCGAGAGTATTTCATTGACCCCTTGCTGAACTGTTTTGTACTAAAGAGTCACCATGTTCTCAGCGTTTTCATCCTTCTCGCTTCCTTTCAGTTTTCCTCGGCTTCTTGGAGGTAACGCTGGCACCGCCATCGATATCAAATCCGTGCAGATACATGACGTCGAAACGCAGCAAGAGAAACGTGCTAGGACTCTCAAGCATCTCATTAAGCTCAATCATGCTAGTCACTCAATTATCTACTACAACCTTCAATTTCACAATCACATGCCACACGTATGTGCAACGAATCCAGGAGGTTTTCTTGACGCTAATATGATTTCCTAGCTGCTAGGATCTGCTTATATACTAGGAGGCAATTCCGAACACCTTAATGATATATACGAGAAAGACTCGAAGGAGCTTGAGTCGTGGAAGGACTCTCCAGGCGAAGTGTCGACCTACGACTGGCGAGACTATCTGGGAGATCGACGGTATACTACAAGACGTGGAGAGCGTGCACTTGCTTTAGCTAAAGAACTATTAGGTATCAGAGAGCCTACGTTGATTTCTTTGAAGATCAGCTTGTCCTCTATGGCTATGACTTGCAGAAAGTTTTCGACGAGTACCTTTTTAAGGGCAAAGCACCTCTTATCAATAGTTTGATAGCGGGATGTACGCTAGATCCGCAGAAGGCCTACCATGGATCTCAGCTGACGCAAACCTGCAGTGGGGCACCCACTCATCCACCTCGGCTACGCATACGAGCTTTCCAGCCGGGAACTCGCAATGGAGGCACTCGGCCTCGCCACAACGTCCTACAACTTCCTCCACAAATACCTCGATGACCCCCAATACTCAAAACCATCAACCTCCAATACCTCCTCGCCCTTAGAAACCCTGCAACGCGTCCACTCCGATAAACGTTTGGACAATCTATTCGACCACCGCGGCGCCTCCAACATCGAACCCCTTTTCAAAGATCACGAAGCTCTAGTCTTAGAACACTGGAACGCGTGGCAGCTTTCCAATCCCAAGAAGCAGTTCGAAGATAGCCAATACGCCGCCGCAGCACTATTAGTAGCCACGCACAAGCCCGGAAGCAGCTACGACTTCTTCGTAGTCCACCTCCTAACCACCAGCCACGCCATCCGAATCCTCCTCCCTCTCATTCCTGCGAAATTTCACGTAGCACTCGTGCGTCAGTGGTGGCTGTTAACGCTCGCCGTCTACATTGCTCAGACCCGCCCAGAGATCAAATTGGACACAATAACGGGATATGACACGAAGGGGAGGGACTGGAAATGGGTGGAGAAGCAGGCTGTTGAGGGCAAGTGGGCTCTGGATGCTCATTATGTTAAAGGGTTGAGGGCGATGAAGGAGGCGGCCCAGACTTGGGGAGACAAGGAGGAGTATTATATCAAGGCTGCGGTTAGGTTTGGGGATGAATTTAGTGGGTGGGGTGGGTTTGGACCATTGGATGCGGAGGGAGTTGTGCATGGTGCTGGTGGGCAATGAGATTGTGGTGAGATTTGATGTAAACGAATTGTATGAATGATGATCGACAGCATTTGGGATTTTTTGGAGCAAGAGGGTACTAAAGGCATTAGACCTGCTCCGAAACCAAGTTGCATGGCGGTGATTCTAAGGGCTTTGTAAAGCCAGTAAGTCGATGGCAAACAAGAAACACGAATTGATGAGACGGAAGCGTGAAAGCCTGTCTAATTTTTAATTTAAACAGAAATGTACAAAAAGCGATCCGGGAGTGCTTCTATTGCGGCTTCGCTGCTACAATTTCTATGGTTCCACAGTCAGTATCCGGCCAATTTCAGATTACAGAGTCGACTCACTCTCAACATCGGCGACACTCTGCTGAAGGATCTGCTGCAGCGTCTTTTGGTTCTCCAATTCCTTGGTGATCTTGCCTATAATGCTTTCGGCAAGCTCTCGTTGCTGTCTATGCTTGACTTGCCCCTCATAGCGAACCCATGAGTCGAGAACGGACTTTGCTTCCGAGGCCAGCGCAGTCTTTTGCTCGAGCTCAAATGCCTGGGCCTCAAGCTGGGCGGTTTCCTAGTTCTTGTCAGAAACCACTGGTCGCTTTATTGGGGCAGATTTGCGCATCACCTACTTTGGATACCTGGAACAACTGCTTCGTAATATCAACGACCCCACCCAACTGCTTCACATTATCAATCCTCTGCTTAACCGCCGTCGTATGATCCTCCCTTGCGGCGTGCAAAATCCCCTTAACCTTGTTCACATATGACTGCGCCCACTCCTTGTACATTGGCCCTCCGTAATGCGCAACCGCCCAAAATACGCTCAGTGTACAAAACATGACTACGGTCTCCTCATTTACGACATAGAATTCGTTGCTGATGGCGAAGACCGATGCCCCGGCGCCGGCGGAGAGGATGGCGGTTTTGGAGATCAAAGAGCTTCCGGGAAGAGAGTCAAGGATGGATTGGGCTTTTTTGGCGGGTTCCTCGGCCGGGACATTGGAGGCTGGGCGGGTGGTGATGAGGGTGGTTGCCAGGGAGGGGAGAGTCCGGGCAGAGAGAGCTGGGCGGAGCCGTGATGTCCCTGGGTAGTGTCAGACAACTGATCAGTTACCAAATTGCGGAATGAGAATGAACGACTTACCTAGGGCGGTTCTTGCCAATCGAGATGCCATGGCGAGTGTATGCAGCAGCTTCAGAGTGCGGAAGGTCAAGAAACGATGCGAGGTGGATTTTAGCTTGAGCCACAAGATCATATCAGGACTAGCGCGTAGTGGAATAATCGATGCCAAGACCTTGATATTTGATTTGACTGACCGAACACTTGTATTTACTACACCGAGCACAATGTCTGATTTGACGAAAGAGGTGGAAGTGGAAAAGAAGAGGAAGAGAGACAGCGGCGCTCCATCAGAAACAAGAAGAGTTAAGAGACGGGTCACAGGAATAGAGTCAGATCATGAAGCCGATATTCAATCTGAAATACTTCTCTTGGAGAACCAGATCTTAGAATCAAGAAAACACTACAACAGCATTGTTACTCTATTGGGTTATTCAAAAGAACACGATGCCGAAGATCAGAGGGATATCGCCGCTGCTGTGGCTCTATGTCGCGTTTTCTGCAGGCTAATGGCTGCTGGGAGATTGACAAAATCTCGTGAAACGGCTGATGACGAGGTCATCATTGTTCAATGGTTGAAGAAACAAATCAGAGAATACGAAGCCTCGACACTAGTCATGCTTTTCTCGGAAGATATTAGCAGACAAAGCACAGCCTTGACTCTGCTCATGCGGTTGATGAGGGAGCAAGCCAATTACCTGAAACTGCAGGACGATTCCATCTGGCGAAATGGCATATTTACGGAGATATTGCAAGCTCTAGTAGGTACCAGTGCCGCAGATGACAGAAGAACAGAATTTGTGGAGAAGTACTTGGTCAAATACGACGACATCCGCTATCACACTTTCGCTTTCTTTACGTGAGTATGTTCTGAAGAGCTCTCAGTGGATGTCCGAGCTAATGTATATAGTAAATTTGTATCTGAAGATCTGTCAGATGTCTCGTTAGAAAATACAGTCTCAATGCTGGCCGAAATTGAGAACGTCCCAGAAACGCAAGAGCAAATTGAGAGCTTCTTCGTCACTCTTCCGGCCAAGAAGCACAGCCTTCGCTCCTTAACAGCTCACAAAAGACGGGCCCAAGATGCTTGGCTAGCCATACTGGGACGTGATCTAAGCAAACCCCAACGTAAGACCGTCTTAGGACTCATGTCCCACCGTATAGCCCCCTGGTTCCTCAAGGTTGAGCTACTTATGGACTTCCTAACCGATTCTTTTAACGTCGGCGGCTCGACGTCGCTCATGGCACTTTCGGGACTCTTCTGCCTAATGCAAGAAAAGAATCTTGACTATCCTCAATTTTACCATAAACTATATTCTCTGCTCGATCGCAACATTCTACATTCAAAACACCGCTCCCGCTTCTTTCGACTACTCGATACCTTCCTAGCATCCACGCATCTGCCCGCAGCTTTAGTAGCCAGTTTCATCAAGCGCCTGTCACGACTAAGCCTCCATGCCCCTCCCTCAGGTATCGTGGTAGTGGTGCCTTGGGTTTACAACCTACTAAAAAACCATCCAAGCTGCACCTTCATGATCCACAGAAAAGCGCGCGGAGAGCGAGAAGACCCCGATCCGCAAGAGGAACAAGGCTACGGCGACCCTTTCCGCATGGACGAGCCCGACCCCATGGAGACAGACGCACTTGAAAGCAGTCTCTGGGAGATCCAGATGCTGCAGAGCCATTATCATCCGAACGTAGCCACGATTGCAAAAATCATCAGTGAGCAATTTACGAAGCAGGCGTACAACCTGGAGGATTTCTTAGATCATAGCTATGGGAGTATGCTCGATGCGGAGTTGTCGAAGGATATCAAAAAAGCGCCTGAAGTGGAGTATGAGATTCCGAAGAGGATATTTATGAGATATGGTGAGGATGAGGGAAAGCAAGATAGCTTGCTTGTAAAGCTTTGGGACTTTAGCTAGTGGGGTCCGTGGAGTTACAAATGGTGTCTTTGAGCAAACACTTTAAACAAAATCGGGGCAAGCCGCGCACCTCCTTCATAACAGGCTCTCCTCAACAGTATACCCAGTCGAGACAGGCCGAACGAGTGCCTGAGTATGGACTCTCCCACCACCAATATGACGCGAAAGCCTTCGCCCTAAGCAATCGAGAACGGTACATGGGGAAGATCTCTGAACATTGAACTAGTCTCATCTACACAACAACACGGGGAGAACGAGTCTTCCAGAGCTGAACGGTCGAGCATCCATTTCATAAAACATCCAGCGCGCCACACCTCCACCTTCATGAAAAATACAACCCTCCAAACCACCCTACCTTGAACCCCCACTCAACCAAATCGACAACTAGAACCTCCCCTCCCTCCCCGCCGGGCGCCCCCCCTTACCTAACCTAAAAAAATAACCCCATCCCTCACCCCCACACCCTTTCACCCCCCCTCCCCCTCCCCCAAAACCGCATCCAAACTCCAACCCGATCCTCAAAATTCTCTAAAAAGAACACCCAAAACCCATCTCACCCGCAACCACCACCCCTTGCACGCAATCAAGTGCGGTTTCGGATACTTTTCATCTAAGAATCCATTGATTTTAGAGGAATGATAGGAGATGTAGAAGTTGGGGAGGTAGTGTATGGTTTTTTTTCCAGCGGTTGCTGTGGGAGGAAAGGGATCATCAGGGACTGAGATGCTCCAGGTGATTTTTGGGGAAGGCTGGTGATTGAGGAGAAGGAAGATGCTAGGAGGGGAGGAAGAGGTGTTTGGACTATCGACGAGGAAGAGGCTAGAGCTAGTGCTTGTATCGCAGATACCCTGGTGAAAAGGGTTGGTTGGAACGAAGACGGTCGAATGGACACAGGTGCTGTTGGAGATAGTAAAGGTTTGTTGTTGTAGTTATATTGAACTCGGATCAGGCCATTGAGGTGGTTAACATATCGGGTTGTGGAGGTGAGGGAGGAGTAGCGGGTCTAGGTTTGGTTTTAGTTGGCTAGTTGGCTTGGGAGAGGGGTGGATATGTGGGTAGGAATGGTGGCGATGATGAGACGACGAGAAAGAAAAAGGACGAGGAAAAGAATGAGGGAGGCGGAGCGAAAGGAGCCCAGAAGAGAATAAGGCGAGACCATGCTAGAGCTCGATTGAGACACGTCAATGTCTTCTTTGCTATTCTCTTGAGATGCAAGTTGCGCGTTAGCACGCTTTTCTCCCACATGCAGTGTTCGGTATCTGCGTTTCATATCTAGAGAAACAAACGACCTTTCGACAGCCCCGAGCTTTTAGGAAAGCTGGATGAATTGTCACATGACACCTCGTTTGATGCTGCAAGAAGAACCTTATTGCTCTCAACAAGGCGTTCGGACAAAGTTTGCTGGCTATGCGCATTAAGCTTTACATTAGGATCTTGATCTGACAAGGGTCGTTCGCTGTGTATGATGGAATTGACGACGCTGTTTGGCAACGCAATCCAGATTAATGTTTCGGAGGTGGATGTAAGTTCTTTACACATACAACACAAAGCTCATATCCGCCCTATTTTGCTTCTCTGCAAAAGGCCCTTGGGCATTCCCTCCTTTCCTACTAGACCTGAGTTGTTGAATAGGGCCATGTTTGCTGTTCGTGATGTCGAGAAACGTTTTCCTTTCACTTGTCGCAGAGGGTGATTCCCGGGATGCCAATGACGGGAGTACTGAGCGCCCAAAGGAGCGGTGAGACAATGCTCGAATTGGGTGGCTTGGTGTTCACTTAGTAAGTGATCCAACGCTTGGGCCAATTTTCGAGGATTGAGATATGCACAGTCCGAAAGGAGGTTCAAACGCAAAGAAAGACAACACTCAAATTCGTGTGCTGGGGAAGCTATTGATGCAGCTAGATTGACCGCAACTGTCTAGAGACTGGAATCAAGCCGATAGCTGCGTCCCTCCCGGCAAAAACCAGGGGGGGGGAGGGGCGTGTCATTCAGATTCCATGTTGCTCGTAGATGAGAAGGGCAAAGCTGGGTTTACAAATGGTGAATGCCAGCTCCGCAATCTTCCGAACTCATCGTAGCTCGAGGTTTTTCTCCGCGAAGCACATGCTTCAAGTGTTGAAAATACCAGTAATGATGGATAGAAGAGCGCGGGCGGGGTTCATCGCTGCTTCTTCTTCATCCGTGGAAGTGTTGGGTGAAAACTGCATCAGCCCATAGAGATATGGAAAAGAAGATTGGGGCAAAGGAAATCAATATTGTTCTTGCGTCGTATCAACTCGATCTTGGGACCTTGCATGGTCCAACGAGGTCTTGAACGATGGGTCCCCTCCATTTTGTACTGGCCGAGGGCCTTTGGTGTTAACGGGTAAATTAACCCCATTCATCGAATAGATCAGTGTGGTAGCTGGCACTCGACGTGTAGAGAGGATTTAGATCTTGGAGTTCGACTGTTCGCACAGGATGATGGACTTTGAAAAGCGCCAAGAAATAGGTGCGCTCTAAGGGCGATGCCCTGGAAGTGCGGACACCCCCCCACACGGACGACAGCTCCACCGACTCCGGTGCTTCCCCGCGGTCTCGACTGTCTGCGCCCAACAAGTCACAGACTGCCCAATTAAGGTATGTAAGTTACCTGCACAGTCAGCTATTGGGCGGCCGTGATAGGCCAAGCAATATCCCGGCGAGTTCGGGTCATCATCCCCCCCCACCCCAAAGCAATTCCGGCCCAGCTACTACTCTAGCAGGCTTCGTATTATTGAATTGGCCCCATTTGCACCATTTGCCCATGATCAGCACAGGCGTCACCTTGGCAATTCGAAAAGCCCCCCCCGTTGCTGAGGCATCATGGCTCCTCCGTTGCCCCCATCCCCACGGCGCCCTCTCCCTCATCCTGTCGAGACCACGACGAAGAATACCCGACGACGCTTCGTCCCAGAACCTGTGGAGACGACGGCAAGGAGTAGTCGGGCACCAGCGATTAAAGAGCCATTGGCCGAAGCTGGTAGCACAAGCCCGAAGCCACGCAGGTTCTTGCCGCAGCCTGTCGAAACGTCCATCAAGAGTTCCAAGAAAGAGAAAGCAGTTGGCGACGGCCTGCGGCATGACTTCACTGGCATGACGTCGTCGGCTCAGCGAACAAACCCGCAACCAATTGAATCGAAGCCCAAACCCAGAAAGTTCTCCCCACAATTGATTGAGACGGTCAAGCGATCACGAAAAAGCAGCGATACTCTTCCTGCCGTTTTACATTCAGACAAGACAGAGGCTTCCCCAGGGGATCCAGATCACCCTCACCGGCAACTACGATCACGGCCTGGTGCCTTGCCAATTCCTCCGAAAAATTCGCCGGTGGTGAGCTCAGACAATATCCCTAGAGTACCAGAATCACGATTTACGTCTTCGAAACTGAGTGAAAAGGCTGCTCGACGGCACTCGTTCCGGGTACCGGATCTACCATCCATACAATCAGTGGCGGAGGAGAGCGAAGAGTCCAGTTGCCCGTCCCTATCCACCTCCCCATCTGGCAATTCGGATCAGACGGTGCTATATAAGCATGCGAACCGAGTCAGAGAGATTGGCGATGACAAAACCTCGGGATACCTACTATCACTTGCCGCCCAAGCTGCAGACAAGCAACTAAGAGAACAAGTAATGGCAGCTTATCCAAATGAGCATGATCATGAACCGGTGGATCACTTTGCCTTTGACCGGGATTCTGACGAGTCGGACGATGCGGAAGGCGAGGGTAGGCTCTCCAGAGCTGCACCGAGGCATGTGGACGGAGCTGACCAAGGATCCAAACATAGCATGGGCCATGCGGATGGTTGGAGTATGGCGGAAATGCGGAGGCATCAGGAGAAGCTTAAGAAGGAGAGGAAGGATCGCAACGTCACAAAACAACCAGAGCTTGCTCGGCAAGTCTCGGTCAAAGCAACAATACAGAATGGCAACAAAACAAAAGACGTTCAACACGCTACCGATGCTACGGGTGCTCCTAAGAGCATTATCGGCGGCTGGCAAAAAGGCGTTGGCATGGCCCCGATGCGCAATGCCGCAAGTCCACCCATGGCTGGCGAGAATCTCAAATTCCCCAAATGCTTGTCTCCCCGCCAGACCCGTCTAGATGTCACACAGCATCACCATAGGCCGAATTCTTCCGGGTCCGCCACCCCCGAAGAACGTTCAGGCCTTTGGACTCCCAACGGTGGTGCAAGCCGCAAGAACAGCACAAGTGGCCTTTGGATGGGCGTCTGCGCCGCCCCCATGCAAAATGCTCAAGGGCCCCCGAAGCTCGCTCCAACAGGACTATTAACGCCGTCTGTGGAACGAGATGATCCATTTTCGGGGAGACCGCCTCCCAGTAATCAACAATTACCGCCAAGTCCACCGAGTTCTTTGGAGAATGAAACCTTGTGTCTTGATCGAATACTAACGCGGGAGGAAGAGCTTGACAAGGAGTTCAATGACGCCTTCGTCACTCAAATCTACAACTACCTTTCCCTGGGCTATCCATCCATGGCGCGGAAGTACGACAGCGAACTGTGCAAAATCACCAAAGTGCCGCTGGTCGAGCTCCGTCAAGATGACGAGCATACCAACGCCAAAGGTTACGTGGGCGCTCCCGAGGGTAACGGTGTCGAAATGAGTGGCGTGCAAGACGGTCAGTGTGGGCGATGGCTGGCGCTGCGTTTGTATGTAAGGGAATGGGCGAGGCAGCAGCCTGGCATGGTTGAGCGGGAAGGGGGAACGAATAACGATTGGGGTGCTAGAGCCAGAAAAGGAAGTTGGGCAATCTAGATATAGGGCGTGGGATTGTGCATATGGGTGCCTACTTGGTGTTTGGTCGGCACCGTGGTTGCGTCGGCACTTCTGTTGTCGTTCGCTCTGCACATACGACCACTGCTTGCATTATGAACAAAAACGGTGGGGGCTGGCGTTTCGGATCAATATGGGCCGGCTACGGGATCAGGTGATCTGTCATTTATGAAGAAGATGGTATGGAAATGGCGGTTCGCAGGACGGAGTGCCTAGTCTCTATCTTACATATGGGGGCTTCGGGGCTTGCGGTATGATCTTCGACTGGGACTACCCATGGTGTTGACGGAAGCGGCATGAGCACATGGTTATTTATTCTTGGAATTTTGTTTTGGTGTGATTATATGGGAAGTTCTCTGTGACGGTCTTTTGTCTTTGGGGTTCAATACCCTTCCACCTTCCCCCCCTTCCCCCCCCAACCTTTTCCTGCCTTACCTCCTCCTCCCTCTCCCTTGCCCCTCCATCCCTACTCCCTTCCCCTCAATACTACCCCCACATCACCCAACCCCCCTACCTCCCACATATGCTCACCCCTTTCCTCTGTGTCTCAATTAATCCCTTAATGATGTTATATCACGAACCGGAAGAGGCTTCTGTTTCCTTCGTCTCGAGAGTCGGTTGGTTTGTGGCTTCTATGAGGGCCCACGAGAGGGGTGTGGGAAGGGAGAATGGCGGGGGGGGGGGTGAAATGATGAAGGGTGAAGGGGGGGTTTTTGGAGAGAAAGGAGGGGAGGTGGAATGAGGGAGGTGGTAATGAGGGGGCGGGGATGGTGAGGGTGAGGATGAGGGTGGAAGAGGGCGGATATGGAGGTCAGGAACACTTGGCGTGAGGCGGAGATCTATCTTTCCCCTCCTCACCTCCCTTCTCATTTCAAATCACCCCTTACCAACTGTTGCGCTCTTGTCATCTTCATCTTCACCCATCGTTCGTCATATTCAATCTTTATTAGTCTCTTTCCTGGATTTAAGAGTTAACGATTGTTGCGTAACAATTAACAATCGAAGAATGGGTCGGCTTTGAAGAATTAATAGGGGTTTTGAGCGAGTGCTGGACGAAGGGGAGGAGTGAGTGAAGGATAAGAATGTGAGGATGAGGAGAGGGATCGAGGCGGGGATGAGGATGGTGAGAAGGATGAAGAAGGATGATGAGTGTTCTTCGAATAGGATAGTCTGACAAGAACCTCATCTTTCCTTTCTCAGCCCTTCACTCTCGAGCACTCCGTTTCCTTTCCCTCCCCTCTTTCCGTTTCATCCTCACCCTTTTTTTCTAGGCACGATCAACATATCGCACGCCATTCTATGCTCGTTATAACCAGCGCTTATCGCATTACTACATTCGTTCTGAATGTTGTTTTTGGCTGATATGAGAGAGGAAGTGTGTTGCAGGATGTGAAGATCGCTTAATGTGACTAAGGATTCAGAGAATGATTTTGATACAGGAAGAGGTGAGAGTGAGAGGGATGGAGAAGATCGAAGGACAAGATGTACTAAGAATGATAAGAAGAAAAAGAATGAAAGAATGTGTGATGAGAAGGCTCAAGAAGAAGAACAAGCACTCGAAAGAGTGAGAAGAGAAGAAGTTTCAGATTAGATTTTGTAAAAAGCATGAGTCTTGAAAATAAACATCGTACTCAACTGTGCTGAATCCTGACCTCTTTCATCAACTTATATGGAAAATTCTTTATTGATCTATCGCTGTTTCTCCAACTCTCCTTGTCCACCTTCATTGCTCACGTCTTCACAATCGATATCCCCTCTGTCCCAGTCCCCCCTCCTTCCACCCTAAAGACAGCCCTCATTCGTCGACCGTGTAACCCTCAGCCGGATATATAAAGGATTGATAGCCATTCGCGAGAGCATGGGTTTCTGAGATGGCAAGGGAGTTGTTGATGATGGTTGTAGTGGTGGTCGTGGTGGTGGGTGCTAAGGAAAGGTTGGGAGGGATGGGAAGCGATGAGGGTGGGGACGACATGGGGACAAGGCTCAGGGTTTTTTGGGGTTGGGGGGGGAGGAAGGAGGCTGAGGGAGCAACAAAACAGAATGCTAGATAGACTTAGTATCTTCGCTTTTATCGAAAAATTATCAGAAGATTACTTTCGGGTTAGTTTTTAGTGTGTCAACCGAGCATAAGCGGGGACCCCGCACCTCCCACATTCAAATTTGAGCCTACCCATCGTCTCATTCCCATCAGAATTACTATTATCGCTATCGCTGTCGCTGCGTTCTTTGAAGCTATTCAGATCACATGACTCAGAGATTTCAGTATTTGTAGGTTCATCAAAATCGTTTACTCCCCCTTCTCTTCTGACACTACTGTATATAGACTGCCTTCACAACTTCTCTATCTCTCTGTCTCTCATCGACGCTCTGAAGTCAACGATATCGTCTATCTTGAGCAACGTCGAAGCGATATGATCGATGAGAAGAGCGTGACTTTGATCTATGACTATGATCTTGAGATTCTGTTTTCTGAGCGAATTAGACGCTGAGACAGAGACAACGCTGTCGTTCGAATGCAAGATCTATCTGATCGCGAGACGTCTTCAAAATTGCGTTGATCAAGAAGCTTTCAATTGTTATCTTCAGCTTTCTTCTCTGCATCTTTGACTATATAATGCACTGTATTCAACATGAGATCTAAAGATTTTCCTATAGAAAGTAAAGAGTTTCCTGAGATCTCGCTCAGGATCGTTGCTGCAGATCTAATTGTCGAAGGAATTTGCTGACGATCTGACTTGCTGACTCGCGAGGCTTTCATTTTAGCTGTTCCCTTTGTATGTCTCTTCTTATGAGGCATGATAGAGAGTGTGTAACGAGGTAGAATTAATAGTAGTTCTGTTGAGTAGAAATGTGGTTTGTTTATAAAATTAGGCCGCTTATGCTCGGTTGACACACTAAAAACTAACCCGAAAGTATCACAACGACTAATCTTCTACATTAAGCAAAAGCTTCATCTAACTACCTGCCCCCCCCCCCCCCCCCCTTTTCTCCCCTTATCACATCAAATCCCTTCATCAACCCCCCTTCTTCCCCGAAATACACAAATAAGATCTTCACAACTTGTGCCACAACATTCGTCAAGTCCCGACGTTCATTTTCTATGCCTCCACCCCCCACCCCACCCCATCCCACCCTCATCCACCCTTGAACCCTGAGCCCTGAACCCTGAACCCTGAACCCTGAACCCCGTCATCGGTGAAGTTTGAGAGAGCTCCAGCTGTCACAATTCTATCCCCAGAAAACATCAATACTACCTATTAGTCTTCCTACAACCACTCGAATACCTACTACATCACCAAGTCCCTAGAGCGCAAAATGACTCTTTGAATGCGCCAATGCTACGATAAAGTTATTTTCCGAAGCGGACAGGATCCCACGTCAGCAGGAGGGCCGAGACCAAGGCATGCAGGTGCAATTGGTGGGTGTTTGAGAGTCATGAACACGTTGATGTGATGAGGCCGGAACAAAAACTACAATCATAAGTGAAGCCACCCCCCCCCCCCCTCTCTGGCCTGCTGACGCTTTGTTCACGAAACTGACACGCCCTCACTAGAACTGGCCTTTTCTTCCTAATCCTTCATTGAACCCCAATCCCACAACCTACCTACTACAACCTACCTACCTGCCGCACCCATAAAACCTTCCTTCCTCCAAAACCAGCTCCTCTAGCAGCAGCTATGGCATCCCAAGGCTCGCCCCTCACAGCCCCCCCCCCTCCTCCTACATCCCTCATCCAAAATGTTTCTCCCACGCTGCTGTACTACCTCAAAGCCATAAGTACGGGCGAGAGGGCGCTGCCTGCTGGTCAGGCTGCCGCGTTTCATTCCTTTCTATCGCCCACGACTCCAATTGCTACAACATCTCCGCCACAATTACCGCCGCGGCCCCCGTATGACCTACAAAAACTGCTCTCCTGGTTTACGTCGGGAGAGTGTGATGTGGCAGCGCAGCCAGAGGAGCTGGATTTGGGGTATCCGATGAGCAATTACTTCATCAGTAGCAGTCACAATACATATTTGACGGGGAATCAATTGTATGGGGAGAGTAGTACGGGTCCTTATACGAATGTATGTGTTTATTTCTTTACTATTGGGGGCAGGACGTTGACGGATTATCTTCGCTATATATTGGAAGAAGAGGAAGAGATAAATGTGTAATCAGCAAAGGCTAATAATGTAAGAAAGGTCCTACTCCGCAACTGCCGCTGCATCGAAATCGATGTCTGGGACGGCGCATCCCCAAGGTCACATAGGGAACCAAAAGATGAAGCTAGTGTGGAGAAACATCATACATTCCGACCGCATATCCACCGATCGCGCTCGAGAAAGCAAGAAATCGAGAACGAGTCACCTGGGCCTACAAGGCCTACAACCATGGATAGCGAGACTAACCTTACATTGCCTACGCCTTGGACTACAGCATCGACGACCACGCGAGCGGAGCCGAGGGTATTGCATGGCCATACGCTGACAAAGGAGGTGTCATTTCGAGACGTGTGTACTGCGATTCGGGATGCGGCGTTTGTGAACACGTAAGCCCTCTGCGCAGCTTGAAAAGCAGGAATGGCAAACGTGTTTGCACCACTTCCACCGTGTTGGGACTGGTTGTGGTGCAACAATCTATGCTAGCCCCTGCTGCCAAGCTTCAAATGTACGTTGACTAACGCTCGATAGCGACCTCCCTGTCATTGTCAGCTTAGAAGTTCACGCCGGGGCCGCGCAACAGGAAATCATGGTCGAAATCATGGAAGAGTTGTGGAAAGACATGCTGGTTGATTTCCCCATCGATGAATCGGAGAAATTGCCCAGTCCTCGCGAGCTGTGGCGGAAGATTCTAGTCAAGGTCAAGTATGTAGCCCCCGAAGTAGGGAAAGCTGAGGCAGTAAAAGCCAAGACGCCTGCGCCGGTCGCGAGAAGCCGGTCGTCGTCGTCGTCCGGTTCCGAGAGCTTGACAGATGCGCAGGGGAAGAAGGTAAAGAAGAGCGCTATCATCAGTGCCCTGGGAGCATTGGGCGTTTATACTCGGAGTTACCATTTCAAGAATCTCGCACAGCCTGAAGCCACTGAGCCGACACATGTATTCTCGTTGTCCGAGAAGAAATTGATGGACGTCCATCAGAGCCATGGACCAACTTTATTTTCACATAATCGTAATTTCTTGATGAGGGCTTTCCCATCGGGCATGCGTTTTTCTTCGTCGAATCTAGATCCCTCAGTCTTCTGGCGGAAAGGCGTCCAGATGGTCGCGCTGAATTGGCAGAAATGGGACGCGGGTATGATGCTTAACGAAGGAATGTTTGCCGGTAGTGGGGGGTGGGTGTTGAAGCCAAAGGGATATCGAGGTGAACCTGGGAGGAACACAAAAGCGTTGTCCGCGGAATCGCAAGCAGAAGCCATTGCTCACAAGACGCTTACGTTGTCAATCGAGATCATCGCAGGTCAGAATATCCCTTTACCACCGAAAGATCACAAGCCCGATCGGTTTCGGCCATATGTAAAATGCGAGCTGCATGTCGAAAAATCAGAAGAGCGGAGCGGAGCCCCCATTGAAGGGAGCGGCAAAAGCAAGGACGGAGAATACAAGCGGCGCGCAAAAACGAGTCGAGGCGTGGACCCCGACTTTGGCGGTGAGAGGGTGGATTTTGTAAGGATACCCGGGGTTGTGGCAGAGCTCAGTTTCGTGAGGTAAGTACAGGACTTTTATTAAGCTTCTTGGTTTCCGCCGCTGCTGCAATGCAATTGTAGGGTTGATGAAGGGAACCCGCTACGTCTCCCTTCCAGCGGGCGCGGCCTTGCCAACTTGCTATTGAAGATGAGCGTTGTGGTTACACCAAACTTCTTCAACCATGGCTCTGTCTGTGGTGGCGTTGCCCTGCATAGCTGCTTTCCATTATACGCAGTAGCGTAACGAAGATCGGAGATTAACGAAGATGCGACTGTAAGATGTAACAAGATGGCTGATACTGTTTTTTGGGACAGGTTCAAAATCCAGGATGATGAGCTTGGCAAAGATGACTTGGCTGCCTGGGCATGTATCAGACTTGATAGACTGCGACCTGGGTACGGCTTTGTTCGTCTCTTGGACGCCAATGGTACAGCAGGCCAAGGCATACTCTTAGTGAAGATCGACAAGTGTTTTGCTTGATAGAGCGACCCACGCAGTCGGTATCGGTGTGGTAGCTCTCTGCTTGCCCTGCTTTTAACGAAATTTCCTGCAAAAATTTCATCGGGCAATTGGTGGACCATCGGTGACGATTGAGCAGTGAATGTGCTGCGCGTTGTCATATTGTTGACTAGCATGCGGGACGCGTGGCAGACTTGTGCGCTGTAGGTGGTGGGTGGTATTGAATCTTGGAGAAATCACTACCATTCGGCGAGCGCAAGAAGCTGACAGGACAAGATGTTAATCTGACCACGTCACATGGTCCTTGCAGTTGTTTCCGTAGCCGGGAAATGCGGGATGAGTTGATCCCTAATTGGAACAAAAGGTACGCTGAGTGACACTTTCAAACGGAAGGTTTCGCACCACTCTTACGGGTGTAAGAAGTCTGAAGAAACGTGACCTTTCACACTGGGTGGAGAAACTGCCGAAGATGCATCGTAGTATACCTACCTAGGCAAGCACTTCCTGTACCTGCAGCAGGCACAGGGTGCATTTGGCTAGATGCGGTACCCCTTTTAGCGCGAAGCGCGGGCTGTAGTTGGTCTCCACCCCTTGCTTCAAATGGGGATTCCGTGGTATTCCGACTCGTGTAGCCATGCTCCCAATAGTTGTAACAGCCAATATATATGGTATAGTCTGACAACCAGAGGAAGGTTGCGAAAGGAAACTCTGTGGATAATCGCGGCCTGCAAGTGTCCGCCAGATGAACAATGGATAGTCCGGAGATATTTCTCATCAAGCTGTGACCGTCCGGGTGGACCCCTTGCTGCACTAGTATCTAGGAACTTCAATTGTGTCGAACTCCAGTATCATGTCTATCAAATGATCTCCTTTCATGCATTTCTTGATTGGCTACCGAAGTCTCGGGATTTCATATCAGGGTCATATCATATCTATTCGGAACCTACTGTACCATCTTATACTCCAGCGAAGTACATAGCCGTTGCGGAGTTTACGCCTTCGGCTTCTGTGTGGACGGCGCAAAACCGATTTTGTCCAGGTTCCAGACCCAATTGACGTCTGCGATGCACAATCCTATCGCGTCCAGGTTTCTGAAGACCACTGCAGCGAAACGATTGGAAAAACGAAGGTATTCGGCAAGCATGATATGGGACGTCATCTTGCATCGTAGCGCTCTTTCCTCCGAAAGACAATTTGGCCATTGATCTGGTTTATCAAATCGCTTGCTTCTCAGCATCGATGGCAGTGCGATGGAAGCAGCGGTGTGTGTTGCTGGCTAGATCCTGTACGTGCATGATGTTGCGGAGGCCCGGGAAAGATCGTAACACGCGCTGGTGGGCTTCGAACGGAGGAGTGAGTACTTAGTAGAGCAGAACGGGTGTCAACGAAAGGGAATCTCTGGCCCGTTAATGTGTTGGTACTGGTATCAAAACGTAGCCAAAATTGCTTGTTGGTACCGATGCCTTGCTAGAGCCTTTGATATAACGCCCAAGACAGAGGGTGTAGGTCGAGTCGAGCTTCCAAATACCTGGTAGCCTGCAGAAGCGGACTAATGCGACGGACATACAGCGCGGCTAGTGGGGAAATCTTTTCTGAAACTAGTAGCGGCTGGCACTTCGTATGGCATCGCAAGCTCAATGGAACTCGCTAGCTCGATGTCTTGCTCTCGGGTGGCTTCCGTTGAGTAGACCGAGATGCTGGTAGTTGTCCTGATGGCGCCATGGAGGTCTCATGACCACTGCGGATAGTACCATTTGTGAGATGTGATGCAAACATGCAGACATCGGAAGACTTAGCATATCGAAGGAAGATTTTGTAATAAGGAAGCTTGCAGAGGTCCTCGACATCGCCGAAGCCGCCAAGGTTTCACCGCCAAGATAGAACTTTCCTGGATGTCTATATAATCAGCCAAGTCCATTAACTTAAAGCATCAACCCATCAACCTTCAAGTAGCTGCAGCTTTTAGCGTTACAACATCGACCTACCTTTAGCAAGAACCAGCCTTCCTCCAATACATATAAAATGTCTTTCGCTCCGAACTCCGACGATGATCAAGACGTTGGATCCTTTCCCATGCCTACCCTAGGGTCTAACATGCCCATCTTCTTACGTGACACTCAGGGAGCTCCCCATACCCTCTTGCCCGTAAGTGCCGTACAACTTCCTATCCCAGTGTTCTTGAACAGATTAACAGTGTCAATCCCCAAACATGCACACTTGCTGACTTGCAATGACGACAAGATGCCAGGAGTCAGGTGCCCAAATTGCGAGAAACGTGGCGTGGAGCAATGGGTGTTGCCTGGCAAATATTGCCCCAAGTGCTCGACTCCATGCTGAGAGCCGTTCGAGGTATATCAATCAGTACGAAAATAGGAAGCAGTGCTAATTGAGGTCCGAACAGCCGCCAAAAGCAATCAATGTGCTTTGCTTTGGAGGGTGCCACCTGCCGGAGGTGCCATGTACTCTGAGACGTAGCACAAGTATTCGACAGGTTTCATCCTTGCGGGCATTTTTTCTTTGGCTTGGTCGGTGATGGAAATCGGAGGCTGGTGAAGTAGCCAACGATGCGGACTGCAAGTGTGTTCAAGATAGTGATTTGCCGAGAATATGAAATGTCTTAGCCCTTTCAAGAGCAGAAATGTGGATTATATAATTGCAGACTAAATATATTAATCTGTTTCCCCTACTATAATAGGAGAATTGGGATCTATGAAGCGAGTCTTTGGACAGTGAGACGAGGTTTGTGCAGCTGAAAAGGTCTCTTGAATACCGATTACCTCGAGTGATGGGGTGAAAGCGGATTCTCATATCGATAGTATGACGTGTTGACAGCAAGATCCGAACACTCATGCGGAAGTCGTATAAAGGTAACTTAGCTGGTACATTACATTTATGGACAGACGGTGAGCGGTCAAAGAGAAAGGTTTTCATAGGGGATTTTGAGGTCATATTCAACGCACAACGCCGAAAACGGTCAGACTCTCTCATACGACTGACATAATTCAACAACGACGTTATCTAGAGAGCACGTACTGTTGAAGCAATAGAAGCTGTAGTAGGAGCAATAGTAGGAGCAGGAGGAGTAGTGGTCCAATTAGGAACATAGTTCCTGATTAGGAACGCTGCCCGCTAGCCTAGTTGGGGCTAGCGCCAATTGCGGCACAATTCGTAGATAGCTTCCTACTGTAGAAAACAGACCTTTCAGCAATCAATCAGATCTAGAGTCCGTGATTACAAGTCCGGGAGCAGATTTGAGTCGTATGGGGGAAGAGATGAACATTTGCAGGAATCATGGGATTGGTGGTGCTCTCTCAATGAACACGAGGCTACTTTAGCTCGGTATGTAATCGCATCGACCAGATCGACCAGATCCATGGAAAGCCTGCTGTTTACTCCAAAGCCTCAGCCGCTGCGACAAGCATCATTACCTCAAGTTGATGTTACAAAAATGCCCAAACTACATAATGATTTGGTTCGATTCAATTAGAATGGCCGGCTGAGTGCCCTGAGAACGTCTACTGCTTGGAGACGTCATAAGCAACATGAACGTCATTATTGAACTATGCCCAAGCACAACGGTAGTTGCGGAGATCTCCAGTAACATCTACAATATATAAGATGCTCAAACATCTCACACGGATACCACCACCAACACGGAAAGCTTTCTTCGCATCAACAACACGTGCGTCAATCACCAGAACAATGGCAACAGTCGCCAGATCAAATGAAGATCTGAAAAACACCAAGCTCTTCGATGTTTCTCATATCACTGCCGTGGTGACTGGTGGTGGATCAGGCATTGGGCTCATGATAACGCAAGCATTGGTGTCGAATGGAGCCAAGGTCTACATCACTGGTCGGCGACAAGAAGCGCTGCAAAGCGTTGTGGATCAGTATAATACAGGACCGGGCAAGATTATAGCGTAAGTTCTCTGCCTGCTTGGAAAAGGATCCGACTAATTCCCAAAGGCTCCCGTAGGTTAACTTGGATCTTGGTCAACACTACTACAGCTGAGATTGTGCAGTGGAGACGTAAGCAAGAAGGACGACGTCCAGCGTCTTGCGGACGAAGTTGCAGGAAAAGAGTCTAGAGGGATCCACCTGCTTGTCAACAATGGTCTACCGACTACTCTGCAACACTGGGTATTTGCTGACCATCTTCTCAGCTGGCATTGCGCGCGATGACAACACCCGTTACTCCAAGGCAGGCAAGCCAGACTTCAGCAATGCCCAGAGTATTTCCGAGCATTTGATGAAGAGTGAGCCCGAAAACTGGCAAGACACATTCCAGACAAACATCACTGGGCAGTTCTTTACCACCGCGGCTTTCTTGCCTCTACTGGCAAAGGGACGAGATGCCACTCCCGGCTACACATCATCAGTCGTCAACGTGGCGTCGATCTCAGGGGTTATGAAAGGTAGCAGTAGCGGCCAGTTTGCGTACGCTACATCTAAGGCTGGTAAGTAATCCACTTGGAACATTTTGCTTAGCGGCTTCTGGCTGCTGCCTTTCGCTTATCATCAATAGGGTTCATCCATCTTACGAGAATGATGGCTACCACATTTAGTGAGGCAAAAATCCGTGTTAATTGCATTGCGCCTGGTATTTTCCCTAGCGAAATGACTGCTGGGTCATCAGGTGACGACCAGAAGTCAACACTTGACATGGAGATGTCAAATCCTGCAGGTAAGAAATAATGCGATAGACTCACCATCAATCAAGCAGAAGAAACACTAACCTTGGTAAAGGTCGTACTGGCAATGACTCAGATATGGCTGCTTGTATATTGTTCCTAGCCGGGCCTGGCGGCTTATTCCTCAACGCACAAGTTCTCTATCCAGATGGAGGTAAAGTGTTGACACTCATCCCTGAGATCCATAGCTAATCTGAATCAGGCAATGTTCTGGTGCAGCCAGCTGCGACGTAAAACTACAATAGAAAGGTTTCATGTGTGTTGTCGCTGTGAATAATGTTTCAATCTTTTGTCCACTGAGATGATTCTTATTGTACATACGATAGTACAATAATTTTTCTGTAGCTCATTTCATACAAAAAAAACTATTGTCAATAAGAGATTACAATGCCTAACTACGCGCATTTGGCCTATTGACTTATTGTGATCCAACACAACTGCTTCTAACACCATACCTGCCAACACCGTATTCTTGTACAACACACTTCCTGCTACTTACTTCGAGCATTACACCCTACTTACAAGTTCAAACTTCAACCTTCAAACATTTGCACCGCACTTAGAATTCAGACTTCAAGACATCTCTTTGCAAGACAAGTCCAAGGACAACTGTTTCTCTAAGACATCCTTCAGCTCAAAGATCAGCAATACACAGGCACTTCCTTCTCACTGCCTTGGCTCCAAGACATACCTTCACAAGAAAGACTGAAAGATAGCTTTTCTGAAAGATAATCCTTTCATTCAAAGATCCTTGTACAGCACCACGAAAGAAGCACTTCCACTACACAGTCCAATCCTCAAGACATCGATCTCTTTGCAAGAAATCTTTTCATACTCAAAAGGTTCCAATACAGCAACACACAAACACTCTACCCCATCTAGTCCTTGAGACAGATTCCCGCAGGATTGAGAAAGCAGAGCTAAGCACTTCCACTACACGGTCCTCAAGACATCGATCTCTTTGCAAGAAATCTTTCATACTCAAAAGGTTCCAATACAGCAACACACAAACACTCTACCCCATCTAGTCCTGGAGACAGATTCCCGCAGGATAGAGAAAGCAGAGCTATCCTCGAAGATACCCCTTTTACCTAAAGGTTCCACACACCAGCACAGCCAACATCTCTCGCAATCTCGCCTTGAAGACAGATCCACGCAAGAAGGATCAGGGAGAGCTATCTTGAAGATATCTCTTTTACCAAAATTTCCCCACAGCAATAAACAAGCCCTTCCTACCACCAAAGCACAGTATTCAAGATGTCTTTGGGAAAACCGCCCAACTACCAGCCACGGTACCCAATCCGCAATAAGTTCGACTACCACCGCCAGCTATACGCCAACATGCGAACCCATCCCTTCGATCCACATCACCATCCTAACGAGCCCCATCCCTACATGTACACCGACTACCCTGAATACGGCCCCTACCCCCCTCAGTCCTCTTCCTTCGCATGGGGTAACAAGTACCCACCAACACAATGGATTCCACCCCCTTTCCCGCCTGCCCCGCCTCTCATAATCCCCTTGCCAAGGAATAGCCGGGCAGATCCCGAATATTGCCGCACCCATCCCATGCCGCCGTGGATACCGCCTTCGTGGCCACCGCCAGAAATCGAGAGAGGGTACGTAGGGCCTCTTAGGTATGGTCCCCCCCAGACCGGACCACCAAGCCAGCTTCCTCGGCTCGGATATCCAAAACCAAATCCCTACTTGGCCGAGTTCGAGCGCAAAGAAGCAGAGGAGGCGAAGCGCAGCAAGGATATGGCGTGGGAGAAGATCTTTTACAAGAGAGCCAAAGAGTATGCCGCAGATCTGGAGTATGTTCGGCAACATCGTCTGTATCCTCCAGAAGTTCGCGAGGCCCTGGCCTCACAAGGCATGACCCCCTCGGAGCTCCGGTTAGCACAGTATGACAAGCTCGATGAAGACATGTTTCTAGAAAGGTATTACCGGGACCAAGCAGAAAAAAAGACCAAGCAGAATATTTGGGATTACGGGTACTCCCAACATGACCAAGAGCAAGAGCGGCAAAACGAGCTGCAGGAGGCCCTACAGAAGCAGAGGCAAGAGGAGATGTGGCAGCGCTACTATGACGAGGAGCAGAGGAAGGAACGTGCGAGCCGCGGGTACGGCTTCGCTTCTGGCCTCTTCTTTGCGGTCTTCGGCATTCTATGGTTTCTTGTCCAAGGCCTAGCATCGCTGTTGTCGGTGGTGGTGATGACCTTCTGGAACCGGTATCAGGAGTACGACGTACCCGCGGCACCGACACCACAGCAACAGCGACCAGATGACGATATACTCAACGCACAACTTCAACGGGAGATGTGCCAGGAACAACCTCACCCCGAAAACCAACCACCGAGCGGAGACAGCTGGACTGACTCCGCCGCCAACATCCCCATGGCCATTCTCAACGGCTTATGGCGTCTAATTATCGCCTTGATCTACAGCGTATGGCAACTCGCAAAAGCACCTCTCCGGGCCGCAGGGCCTTTCGTATTGGACAACCTCTGGGCATCTTGCTTCTTCTCCGTGTTCCTCTTCCTCTTCTTCAACCCCTGGGGGTCCAATCCATACAAAAGGGCAATCCAGAACTACAACGTTGGGCCCCCACCTCCACCTAGAGTCCGCTTTCCCCCACCGGATCTCGCGTCGTTTCCTGGAATGTGACGAGTTGGGCAGGCGCCCATGGCCCTGTTATGGTATGTTTCTATGGCCTTTTACTCGAAGACCTGGACTGACTCCTCTAGGGTTCGTTGAGGAGGAGCGGCCGAGTCAATTGTATCGGTCGTGGCTGGAACGACGGCACGGATCGAGTCATCGCATGGTCGAAGTAAGCAACGGTCAGATGGAATATGTTTTGTCATTTGGAGTTCTGGGGTTAAGGGAGGAGCGATTTCGAAGTAGTGTATACCTCTCGATAAAAGCATCTATTGTCATTTTGGAGTTTTGAGTTCAAGGAAGGATATCGAAGTGACTTTTAAGATACAAAGACGATCGGCCCGGTACAATTGATTCTCGACGTAGAAAACGACCCTGTTGCTCATAAATAAAAGGAAGTCCTACATATTCGGAATCGAGTCTATTCCACCAACAAAGCGCCCCTTCCCATAACGTTAGCTAAACACCCGATAGGTAAACATTCATCTACCACAACGTTTTCAATCATGTTTTGTTGAGCGAAGAACCTCATCCACTCTTTATATTCCCTACGGTTTCAAAGTCATGCGTATTCACCATCCCTAGTTCCTCTGACTCCTCAACTCTGCACTGTTATTTCAATACACACCGCCCTGAGTCACCAGCATCCCCGGCCCACAACGACACTAATTGTCATGATATCTGTACTCAAGCCGCTCTCTTCGTCGCGCCAAGATCAGTCAGACGGTACAGTGTTGGAAAAGTAAGCTTCTGATTCTATCCATTCCGGAGCAGTGATGTTTATATTACAACTGACATATTGAAAACTAAGCTGGGCGAACCACATTCCCTAGAAGCTCACCTATGACACCTAGAGAAGTCTACATCACCCGTCTACCAGGCCACACCGGATCCGTCTTTGTCAGAAAACGGGCGCCACAACAGCCACGGAGGAAGCTCAGTTTACTCGCTGAAGCCTTTGGACAGCCTCGACGCTACTACACAACCAAGTCAGTGCGTGTATCTTCCTTTCCTTCTGAAGAAAGACATGTGATGGAGATACCAAGTCGGTTGGAGGTCGAGCAGCTCCGACCAGATTATCCAGTAATGGTTAGGAGGATGAGTGAACCAGGAAGAGTGCTTGGGCAACAGTCGAGGGACCCGTCGCCAGCTTTCGCGGAGATCGTTCGACCTACAAGGACAAGGTATATCACACGCCGTCCATGTCGAATTACAGAGCCGACTCTAAGACATACATGTGCTTCATGCGGAAAATTTCGATCTTCTAGCTATGAACACCGGCATCCACTAGCTAGAGGAGAGACACCAAAGCCAACCATGTGCGAGAAATGTATCAGTAAACAGACTTCAAGCGAAGAAAGTGCAGACAGCCACCGAGGATCGCGCAAGAAAAAAGATTACTACCGTTTACGTCGCCGGTGGACTGCATCGACAGGTGATAGGATCAGTGAGTTTGAGAGAGGTCGACCTCGTCACTTGGCGAGCAAACGATCGAGGATGCATAACTCAAGACGTTTAAGCTCGGATGAAGAGCCGCGGGTCAGCATAACATATGATGGCGCTAGGTCAAGAAGAACGACGAGTGAGTACTCGCCTGAAGGGCGAACGGTACGAGTTATTCGGCGTATACGATACGTCGATAGCCAAGGCCGTCAATCGTCCAGGTCCAGATCCAGGTCCAGGTCCAGGAGTGTGAGCCGGCGACGTTACAAACGAATCGTTGGCTTTGAAACAGCCAGCTCGGAAGAGAGCGGTATGCGTGTCCGAATCGGACGAGTTCCCTCACGATCAAGATCAAGGAGCAGGCGGCCGCTAAGGATTGTAAGATCGCGGGATCCTTCAAGTATCGACGACGATTATGAGCACATCTACACTCCAACTGAGGCGCGGAGACCCAATCAAGTTGAAAGAGTAATTGAAGTCGAAGATGACCATGCAAGCTTCAGATCCGGTGTATATCGTCGACCTGCGTCGATGATAGTTGAGCCTGGCACTACCTACGCCGCTACTCAGGTGGACGCTGACCTGAAGTCTCATTATGGCGATCCGGTCGAGATAACATCAATTAGTGAAAGACTGGAGCGTCCGCCATCTCGGTCTGTACGGATAGTACAAGTCTCTCCAGAAACTCAGGATTCAATTTGTCGCAACAGGATCAGGGAAACCGTAGACTCTCAAAGGGTGTTCTACGAACCAAGACCACCACCTATCATTACAAGGCAGACTGTTGAGCCTGCGTTTCAAACTGTCACAGAAACTAACATTGTAGAGCCAAGAGCAGCACCTATTACTGAGACCCATACCATCGATCGCAGAAAGTGCCGTTCCGGCCCAGTCTCGGAGACGCACATTGTCGAGCGTAGGGGGCGTTCTCGAACACCAGTCACAGAGAGACGCGTCGTCGAGCGGAGAGATCGTTCTCCATCACGAGTCTACCAAAGACATGTCGAGACGAGATCTCGATCTCGATCTCGGCCGGTCATGTCGGAAAGAGATTTTAGAACGCAGTCTCCATCGTCGGTGTATGGAAGGCACACCATGGAGTCAGAGCCAAGTAGACGCGAGCGGCGGCATAGAGTGAAAACTGCGGGTCATCATCGTTTGACGGACAGCAGCGACGAATACTCGCCTCAAGGTATGCCTTCTTCTACAACTCTTCGGTATCAAACTGACAGCCCGAAGAGTATTATCGTCGTTCCCATCAGAGAAGACCCTCAGGCCCCAATCCTAGTGTACGCCGCGTCGTCACGATGAATTCGGAAGATGAAGAGCGTGATCTCAATCGAAGGTTCGAAGCAACCAATCTTGAACCGGCACCACCGTTCTACTCGTACGTCCGACCAGGTAGTCTGTCCCGTGAACGTAGACGAAGCAGATCTCGCACTAGGAGTATTTCTCACGACCGACGTTATTCCAAACGTGCGCCGCGGTAGGTGTCTAATGCGGTTGGGCTAGATGGCTGGCTGGACGCTGTTTGGCAAAGACAGAAGTGCCGAGTACTTGGGACAAGGGGCATGGCGGAATGGTAATTCTTGAGCATTAAAGACGAAAAGACGACTGGCTTGTACGTCCAGGAAAGGTAATAGAAATTGAAGCTCTCGGTATGATGGGTGACGCTTTGTAATGACTTCCTCTGTACTTTACGGCTATTCTATGCTTTCTTGCCCTATCTGAAGGCAACCAGTTATAAGAAAGGAAGCAGTATCTTCCTTCCCTTCGATCTCGGAGCCTTGGTCCCTTGTCACTACTGTCAAATCACATCTTCTTCGTATGCTCTTTCTCGCTCTCTCGTGGTTCTCCCTAGCCTGCCTTGATGTGATTTTCTTTTATTTGCTTTTCGGGGCTATTTACCCATTGACCTACCTATTAGACCTTAATCACGGACTACGACATTGCGGCATCTGGTTGAATATATACACCGAAACAGATTGCAATGTCTAACAATCTGGGGTTCTCGAAGGGAATGGAAGATGGAAGATGGGAGATTAAACCCGGGAGTGAAGCGGGCGGACAGTGCGACAAGGGTTTTTCCGCCAAGGCCGGAAGATCGGGGCTAAGCACGGCCTTTTACGGGCACGTCGCTGGCGCCCGGGAAGCTTCTTTTATCATCCTCTTCATCAGTCAGTTCGTCGTACAGTGTTGTAGGTTAATTGAATACTGTTTACTACTTTAACAAGTTTATCAAATTCACTCTGACCTTGCCATCCGACTTGGCGCGGGTGATTCACTGGCGGCAACGATACTCGATGACGCCTGTGCTGATGTTTGGGTTTCGGTTCTTATCTATTGGGTGCCGATCCTCACCGTTTCCGAGCCTTGTCGTGCAGGGAGGCAGCTTTGCTGCAGGTCCCATGGTCCCCCAATCGATGATTGCCGAACGATGGATCATCGATGAAAGGTTGATGGTCGTATTATTGTTTGTTTGAAAATGCCAGTCATTACTGAGCTCGAAGAAGATCTCTTCAATTGCCAAAGCAAATGATATGATTTAGGCTGTACAGAGAAACAGTACCTTACTCCATGCCCGAAGCCATAGAAACCAAAAGTAACCTTCTCTCCGCTGAACCTTTCTTTACCTACCTACGTAGGCGGCGCCTGCAGGGTAGCACCGAGGCTTGAATATACCTTTGATCCCACCAGATTTGGTAAGACCCGAAAGTACTCCCGAAGCACAATCCGCCATCATCTCTTTTCCCTCCGGTGGATATTTTTAGCCGTCATGAATCTCTCCTATCCAACATCATGTACCCCACGATGCAATGTAAGTCTCGTTGGTACTGCTATCAGTCCCCGGCACTCATACCTTGATTTCCTGCATTGAAAACGGCGCGAGCAATGAATGACCTTCCGACCTCGTCACTCGGCTGGAGCGAGTCTGCCAATGCAACGTTGACTGCATCAATTGTCTCCCGTCGAGCTTACCAAACAAGGCCGTGGGTAGCGAGATTGGCTTCAGCTGGCCCACGTTATCCTTTCTTCAGCCGGACGCGTTCGACTTCTCGGTGGAAAGCAGTAACAAGCTACGGCGTCTCGGATTCTGAATGGCGACATCCCGAGACCTCCAAAGGCTTCCACATAACGATGGGGCTTCTTCCTGCTTGTGCCATGCCATCATCCATCCTGAACCCGCCGTCATTGTGCGTTCTACACTACCATCGCCAGGGGATCCCATGATCGTGGGATTTGCTACCGTCAGGCCGCTGTTGGTACTCGAGGGGTGAAGGAAGTTCTATAAGAAGCCCCTTCCTCTCCTCCTTCTCTCAACATCGGCTTCTTCATCCTCCAACAGCTATCCTACACAGTTTACCCCCTCGACAAACCAACCCCCAAACCCAAACCTCACCCCCACCTCTCCTCCAAAATGCAATTCTCCAACCTCTTCACCCTCCTCTCCCTCGCTCTCACCGCCTCCGCAGCCGTCATCCAACGCACCTCCCCATCCTGCAGCAACACCCAGTCCCTCATGTGCTGCAACACCATTACCCAGCAAGTCACTGGCGGTAAAGTCGAGAACGTGGGTGTCCAGTGCAACCCCGTCAATGGTATGTCCTCTGTCCTTCCATGGCCTTGGACCGAAACATCTCTGCGCCAAAGCATGTGGAACTATGCTAACGATCATGCAGTCGCAAACGTCCAACCCGGCCTCTCGGGCCAATGTATCGGAACCCAACAACTCGCCTGCTGCAACACTGGGGGCGTCAACCAGGTAAGTCCCCTTTGATTCTTCCCCAGTAAAAATAATCAGCTCAAAAGACCTAATCCCAAACCCAGTCCGGCACCGTCAACGTCAACTTCGGCGGTATTTGCCCCGTCATCTTCTAGACCCTCCGTCGTCGAAACCGTTATCACGAACTTCGGATACGTGTCTTACAAACCGTATATAGATGGCACGCCGTTCAGCGGGGTATGCCCGGTTGTTTTTTAAATCAGTTACCAATCGACATTTCGACGACAATCTATTTTCACAAAGTCAAGTCATGGTAGGAGTAATGGGTTGCATAAGACTGAGTGCGTCACCTGGATATGCACACAGCGCTGCTGGAGTCCGGATATCGTATATAGAATAGTATACTAGCATACATACCCCTACAAAAACCAAACCAAACCAAATAATCAACCAACCAAACCCCATCTCAACGCCAAATTCCCCTCATCTGATACCCCATCCTCCACAACTGACTACATCCGCTTCGCCCTCCCAATACGAACCAAAAACAGTTATTATTCCCCCTTATCTCATACCTACCATATCCCCCCCCCTTTTCACTCACACACTCCATCCTGACCCTCCCCCGTATCTCACACCCCACCCCACCCCATCCCATCTCCATCCTAGCAAAACCAAAGAAATAATCCGGAAATACACCTGCAGTAGATACTCCCATCCACCACCCACTACCCACATAAGATCCTCACCCCAGTGTTTGCGTGTGTCAGTCACCATTGACTATATAGCCCGCGACTTTTTTCTCTTATTCTCTGAATCACTCGATTACACTTGGACTGACTGACTGACTAACAGTGAGAGATATATATATTAAGAAATTTGTTTTGAATATCTGCGTTCTGACATTTTCTCGTATTCTTCTAATTTTGAGGGGGGGGGTGCTTGCCCTTTTTTTTCTTCGCTCGTGCTCGTGCTCGTGCTCGTGCTCGGCGTTATCTCATCCTTTTTGGGCGTTTTCGTCGAAATTTTTCTTTCACTATGGTTTTTTGTCCTTGGCGGGGGTTTTGGGCTTGGTGAGTGGGTGGGTGGGTTTTGGTGGGTTGGTTTGGTGGGTTGGTTTGGGTTGGTTTGGTTGGGGTGAGGTGGATGGGGGATTAGAGGGATGGAGGGGTGGAGGGATGGAGGGATGGAGGGATGGATGGATGTAGGGATGGAGGGATGGAGGGATGGAGGGATGGAGGGATGGAGGGATGGAGGGATGGAGGGATGAAAAGGGGGGTGAAAGGGAGGGAGAGGCGGGGGAGACGACATTGAAGGGTTGATGTTTAATGTTTAAGATATCTTCATTTTCTTTCATCGCAAATTCCAAATCGTAAACCCCCGAGTCGTACGTAGCCTCCTCTCCTGCAAACAGCACCAACAATTTCCCCTTAAAATATTCCATCGAAGGGTGCAAAAACGAACTTTCTCGAAAACAGCAAAGCGAAATTTTTCTATAAAAAAAAGAAGATTATTTTTGCACGTGGAATTTGACAGCGGAGGGGGAAATAATGAACTATGTACTAGGTTTTTAAAGTACGGAAGAAGTAAAAGATTGTGAAGATGGGAATGTGAAGATGGGAGCGGGGAATTAGTTGGTTGGTTGGTTTGGTAGGTAAGTAGCGAGTAGGAAGGGAATTGGAAAGAAAGTGAAGATGTTGGGATGGATTGAAGGGTTGGGTGTACAGTATAAGATGCATGTGAAGGTAGAAGTGAAGGTTATGAGTGATGAGGGAAGCGGGAAGGAGATAGGAGAGGGTGAGGGTGAGGGTGAGGGGGAGGGGGAGGGGGATGAGGGCGGTGTTGAGTTGGATAGAAGAGGAGGTGAGGGTGGAAGGGGTGGGGAAGGTGAGAGATGTTGGTTTATGTTATCGTTGTACGGAATAGAAAAGGCGGAACTTCAATCATCCACCTCAATCACCCATCACCCACCACCCATCACCCATCACCCATCACCCACCACCCATCACCCACACCCACCACCCACACCCACACCCACACCCACCATCCACCACCCACCACCCACCACCACCCATCCATCACCCCTTTTCACCCATCACCCACCACCCATCACCCATCACCCCCTTTCATCCATCATCCATCATCCATCTCCCATCCATTACCCATTCACCCATCACCCATCACCCACCACCCACCACCCACCACCCATCACCTCTCACCCATCACCCATCACCCCTTTTCACCCATCACCCACACCCACCACCCACCACCCATCACCCATCACCCATCACCCACCACCCACACCCATCACCCATCACCCATCACCCCTTTTCACCTCTCACCTCTCACCTCAACCTCTCAACCTTAAATCGCATCTTCTTCTTCGACAGTTCGGGACGAATTTTCTTTAAATTCGAAAATTGAAATAGGATGGGGTAAAAGGAAAAGAGTGGAGGAGAGGGAAAAGAGTGGAGGAGAGGGATGGAGATGTGGCGAGGAGGTGGATGTGGATGTGGATGTGGATTGGGTGGGCGGAGGGGATGTGGGGATGTGATGATGTGACGGGTTAAGCAAGAGAAAGTCTGCAAAAGACCATAATGACGCGATGAGGTGGCAGAGAGTTTTTCATTTCTTTGTATTTCATTTCATGTTAAATCTCTTCTCACGATGGACATCAATTCATTAGCTTCATCAACCAGCCTCCTTTAACATCATACATATATTTATTTTCTCTATTCCACTAGTGCCTCTAAGTCCCTTCTTTCCCCTCTTCTTACCGATCTCTTTCTTCACTCTTCGTTCCTTTTCCCCATCTCGACATACATCTTCCTTTGCGTTTCCATCCTGTGACTTATTCGCTCGGATGCTTGATAATGCATAACCGAACTACGGAGTCAATGGAGGTTGTTTATAGGCTCTTGGAAGGGGGGGAACGGGGCAGATGTGGTGGGGAGGAGCATGCAGAGGATTTCGAATGGATTTCTCCTACGACGTCATCCGTATTCAGAGCTGCTGAGTTGCTTACCCCAATCTGTGTTTCCACGGCAGAAATTGGTCGTTTCTATGGTGCCAAGTCCTTGTCGTTCTTGAGTTTGTCCAATATATCCCCAACATATCCTGTAGACGTGAACATGGCAGTATACAAGCTCCAGTACCAAGGTTCAAGCTCATTTTGCTCGATCAAGCCCGTCTCCTCCACATATCCGCGGATGTAACTCAGTATAGCTGACTAAAAGTTTTCGTAGGTTAGCCCCAGATGATCATCAGCAACGTGTAGGCCTCCAGTAGTCGGTTGGCAAGGGGATGCGCACTGGGTATAGCGTGGGAGAGAAGGCGCCTTTGCCACGACCTGGCCTGTAATATGGAAGGCAGGGATCTAATGCAAGCATAATATCCATGCTCGCCAACTTACCTCCACTCTCCTCTTCAGGAGGCGAAGATAAGGGCAGCTCCAAGCGCCATAGCGTTTGCAATTTCCTGAAGACCAGGATACAAATGTCCTGGTTGAGATGTACATGTTCACTTGGTGCAGGTGGGCAGCGAAAGTCAACGTCGACTACTGGGCAGGTAGAATATGCAGTGCGTCCTTGAAGCCTGCATTTATGAGCGTTGAGGTCGCGGTAGCGAGGTTGAGATGTACATGTTCACTTGGTGCAGGCGAGCAGCGAGAGTCAACGTCGACTGGGCAGGTAGGATATGCAGTGCAGTCCTTGAAGCCTGCAGTTATGAGCGTTGAGGTCGCGGTAGCGATTATACTATCTGGCACAACAAAGGAAGCATCCTAGTGTACGTTAGCAGTGCATTGCAATAACTGTACTGTGGCGAACCGACATCAACGATTGTCGGCACCCCGAAGACACTCAGTAAATAATTGCCCGAAAGGACCCGCTTCATCCAATATACGAGCAATGCCGGCAACGAGATTGTTGTCGAGACTTTGACTCGGGAGTTGGGACGCAACTGTGACATGTTTATGAAACGCATCCGTACATGTCGAGCGAGTAGTAGGAGATGGAAGAGCCATGTTCTTTGCATCTTCGAATACTAAACCCGACACGTCACAATTCTCTATTGTCACCACCTTCTCCGCATCGAATCTGCCGGCTTGAGAGAAGTAGTACCCGCGCTGATTGATGACTACGTGCTTGCCCGTCCCCTCATCTATAAAATCGCAGTTGAAATGCGTGTGCCTAAACACTCAAAGTTTCACGTTTTTGCTAGTCCAGCACGTTTCAGCCGAAAGATCCGTAGCAAAGGCCGATGCGAGTGGGCCTGTCGCATGCTCCGGATCGATGGCGTTGGCTGTAATGCAAGAACTATGATGTGTAAGAATGACAATACGACGATGCGATGTCTCATGTGTCAAGATTGTCACTTGATCGTTGAGTCACGTTCAGTCATTCTTGTGTACTTGACTGTGCTTCGTGATGTTTCAGCCGTCTTCAATGTAGTAGAAATCGTTGAGCTCAAAATTGACGTGTTTCTCATGCTTCGTGTCGATTTGTGAGTGCAAAGTACAGTCTAGTATGGTAAAGTCATCTGTAACATCGCAGCGTTCTTGATCAAGAAGAACGAGCTCATCTTGATCTTGATGTCTATTCTTCTCATGAGCGAAGTTGAAGTCTCGAATTTGCTCTTGAACCTGAGCTCAGAAGCTATTGTAGAGTTCATAGTTATCTAGCACAAGCAAGACGGTGCGGAAGAGGGAGAGCTGGCGTTCTAGAAATTGTATCCAGCCGGGATCGCGGGCTTGGCCAATGTCACCGAGGAGGGCGAGGATCGGGCCTCGCGGTGTGATCTCAAAAGTATCATAAGCGGCCGGCGCCTCGAGGTGGAGGTCACACAGGATTTGGGGTTTGATCTTGGGCAAATTGAGGTTTCGTGGTGGTGCGCAGGAGGAAGTTGTGACTCCAGTGATATATGATGAGGGTTGAAATTTGATTTCTGAACGAGTCTCATAGGTTGAGAGGGCGAGCGGAGGGGCTTTGCTTTGTCGGTGTGAGTTAAAGGAGCGTTACACAGTCTGAATGAAAACCAAAAAGAGATACAATTCTCGAGTACCGGGTCTCGGAATACAACGAGATGGCACCAAAGTACGGTAACGAAGACAAGCTCTTCAGCAGAGGTTGAATATCTCGAATGTGTTTGATTGATTCACTGCAGGAACCCTGTGGTACTCCTCTTCCTCAATCCCAATCGTTCATGTTCGAGACATCGACCTATACAACACGAAGCCCACTTCCCCCTTCCTACTCCTCTCTGGAAACTTCACCAACACTTTACTTCCCAAAAAGACATCAATTCTTATCCTATGTATCTCCCTATCCTACAAGATCTCCCGGTCCTACAAGTTGCATCATCGAGATTGCGAGGTTTAGGATATAGGCAAAGATGTGATGTGGAAGATAGGATGTTGATTGAAGGGTTTTCAGGATGGTTGGGAGGGGAGTCTGGGTTTGGGGGGTTTTTATGAAGTCGGAGGGAGGAAAGTGTATGGAAGGGCGGAAATGGTGTGGTGAAAGTTGCATAGATTACATAATACAGCATAACCCTATCCTGCATAACTTCCCATATTTCTTGAGGTAAGTACCATTTTAGACAGAAGAGGAAACCAGCGAGCGAGCAACATCAACAAGAACCTTTGAAGCCGTCCAAGGAAATCGCAAATACCAAAGATTTTCCGAATCTACTTTCCCAAAAAGTCCATGCAACTCCCATATATCATACGGCCGTTAATAGACATTACACCCCCCTTCCTCCCCATCACGCAAAAACCAAAACTACCACTATAAGAACCCCTACTCCTCCTCACCCACCGCATCCTCCTCCCCCTTCCCCCCACTCGCCCCCCTCCTCCTCCTCCCCCCAACACCAACAACCCTCCAACCACCCCCCACCCTCTCCAACAAACCCTCCCCAACCATCCACTCCTGCAGCCTCACATCCTCCCTCTCC
>JAABUS010000539.1_pt1 | contig 95000 bp, 81 predicted proteins | sample 5560161 | NCBI WGS metagenome assembly JAABUS01 (sample SAMN10711885, study PRJNA513376) | rock metagenome | isolation source: Antarctica rocks | place: Antarctica: Victoria Land, Trio Nunatak nord | collected 2016-01-04
GAGGCCCGCCCTGAGAGGGCGAGCGTCTTGGTGATCGCCGCCGTCAGCGTCGTCTTGCCGTGATCCACATGCCCGATCGTCCCCACATTCACATGCGGCTTCGTCCGCTCAAACTTCGCCTTGCCCACTTGTGTATGCCTCCTGCGTATTTCACGCTCATTACTGTTCGCCGGAACGCGCCGTCGCGTTGCGCCCCCGTTTTCACACTGAGAATTGCCACCAATCCCGTGCATACCAACGCTACCGCTCAGGGCAGCACACGGCATTGTACACGTTCGCGGGGCCGGGCGCAATGCGCAGGAACAAAGAACAAAGGTTTCCGGCCGGGGGCATACGCGAGATTCAGGGGGAACCTTCGCGCGACTAAACGGGCGCTAATAGCGGACGGGCTGCCAGCCGGGTTCGATCTTCTGCATCTCGGCGACATCGTCGCGCTTCGCGAGGCCCGCCTGCTGATACTGCTCGTGGAGCCGTGCGAGGGCGTCCTCGTCCAGTTCGATGCCGAGGCCGGGGGTGTCGTCGATGACGATGTGACCGTCCTCGAACCGGCGCTTGCCGCCCGCGATTACCTCCTCCACCTGCCACGGGTAGTGGGTGTCACAGGCATACGTCAGGTTTGGGATCGCCGCCGCGACGTGCGCCATCGCCATCAGGCTGATGCCGAGGTGCGAGTTAGAGTGCATCGAGACGCCCCAGCCGAAGACGCGGCAGAGTTGCGCCAGTTTCACCGTCGGCATCAGGCCGCCCCAAAGGTGATGGTCGGAAAGGAGGATATGGATCGCGCCGCGCTCGACCGTCTCCGGGATGTCGGACCATGAGGTGGTGCACATATTCGTCGCGAGCGGCATCGGCACATGCCGCGCAACCGCTGCCATGTTCGCCTTGCCGTCCGTCGGGTCCTCGTAGTATTCGAGCGTGCCCGCCAGTTTCAGGCCGATGCGGATGGCGGTATCGACGCTCCAGATGCAGTTCGGGTCGATGCGGAGGGGCATCTCCGGCCCGAACGCCTCGCGCATCGCGAGGATGGAGTCCGCCTCGATATCCGGTTCGAGCACACCCCCCTTCAGTTTGATGCTCTTAAAGCCGAACTGCCGCACGAAATCCTGCGCCTGTCGCACGATTCCCTCCGGCGAGAGGGCTTCCCGCGCGAGGTAGTCATCCCGCTCCCGCGCGGCGGTCGAGGCGTCCGCCAGCCCGTCCGCGCCGCCGATGCCCGCATGTTTGTAGAAGAGATAGGCGGAGAAGGGCACCGCGCTCCGATACCGCCCGCCGAGCAGGTCCGCCACCGGGCGACCCGTCGCCTTGCCGATGATGTCCAGGCAGGCGACCTCGATGGGCGAAAACGTCTGGACCGGGGAGGAGAGCGTCCCCTCCCAGGCGCGGTCCTTGTTCGGCGTGGCGGTCGGATCGCCCGCGATGGCGGCCTCGATGCGCGTTAAATGCCACGGGTCCTGCCCGATCACTCGTTCCCGCGCGGTTTCGAGATCGCGCAGCGGGATCGCGCCGCCGTATGTCTCGCCCAGCCCGGTGATGCCGTCGTCCGTCTTCAGTTGGACGATCGTGCGCAGCGCGTACGGCGCGTGCAACCCGAACGCGCTGCGCAAGGGCGGGTCCGCCATCGCCACCGGCACCACGCGCATCGCGACAATCTTCATACGTTCCTCTCAGTCGGTAGTCGGTAGTCGGCGGCACAGGACATATCGTAGCATCGTCGGCCGCCCGTCGCTCGTGAAGTATCACCGCGAAAGGGGCGTCGCGGCTGGAGATCAGAGAACGAGAATGCATGCTCATCATTGAAACGGGCACGTGTGTCAACGTCCGCGTTCGCTGGAGTATTGCGGCCCAATTTTCTTAATTGCTACCGCACCGAATTGTGCGATCCCGCGCCAGCCTGCCACTAGCCCTTGAAGGCATTGAAGGTTTGCGGCGCGAGTTCCTCGGCGGTGCGTTGCGCCCAGTCACCCGGCCCGATGCGATCCCACATCCGCTCGCCCGCGCCCTGCAAATTCGCCACGACCGCGCGCTCGTCCACGGTCAGCACCTTCCCGTCGCGCATCACCCACGCGCCGTCGATCATCACCGCGCGCAAATCCTCCGCCTCGGCGCTGTAGACGATGTTCTTGATCGGGTCCCGCACCGGGGCCATGAAGAGCGAGTCTGTCCGCCAGAAGAGCAGGTCCGCCTTCGCACCGACGGCGACCCTGCCGAGGTCGTCGCGGTGCAGCATCTTCGCCGCGTTGAGGGTCGCCGCGTTGAAGACATCGCTCGCCGTCGCCTTCTGCGTATCGCGCGCCATGATCTTGCCGATCACCGCCGTCCAGCGCAGTCCCTCGATCATCGACTGCGGGGCGGTGTCCGTGCCGAGGCACATGTTGATGCCAGCATCCACGTAGCGCGGGAAGGACTCCATCGCGATCCCCCGCCGCGCGAAGACCCAGACGTTGTGGGCGACGGACGCGCCGTGCCGCGCGAGGATCACGAGGTCGTCGCCCCCGTACTGTACCCAACTGTAGCCGGCGACGAAGATGACGTGGCCGAGGATGTTCCACTCGCCCAGGAAGCCGATTGACTCAAGCCACTCGACGGGCGTTATCCCGTGGCGCTGCACGATCGCGTCGAACTCGAAGACGGACTGGCTGACGTGCAGCGCGAGTGGCACCCGCATCCGGTCGGACGCCTCCCGGCTCAGGCGAAGGAGTTCCTCGGTGCAGGTATCGACCTGCGACGGTGAGAGGAAGCCCCTGACGCGGCCATTCGCCCGCCCGTCAACACGCTCGACGAACTCGACGGCCCGGTGAAAGCCTGCAGTGCCCGCCGCCTCGTCCCATTCATACTCCATCCTCCTGCCGTCGCGCGTCAGCCAGCGCCCGGAGCGGTAGCCGTTCGCAATGTAGGCGCGCAGGCCGCTGCGTTCGACGGCATCGGCGGTGTAGTCCCCCTGCCCACCAATCTCCATCACCGTCGTCGTGCCCGTGCGGATCAACTCCGCCATCGAGTAGTCGATCGAGGCCTGGCGCGCGGCCTCATCAATCGCCGCCCCGCGCACCGGCAGCATCTCGGCGAGGCCGGACATGGCGAACTGCCGTCGCCCCCGATCCTCGACGAACGATTTGTCGAGCGGCGACTCGCTCAGATGGGTGTGGGTGTTGATGAAGCCCGGCGTGATGATCTGATCGTGCGCAGCGATGACGTGGTCAACCGGCCCGCCGAACGTCCGCCCGACGTGGATGATCGCATTGCCGTCGATGACGACACACCCGTTCTCCAGGATGCGGTGCTCGCCCTCCTGGTACGCCACGATCAGGCGGCTGTCGATGCGCGTGCGCTCCCCCATCTCCTTTGCTCCCCTCAGCGTTGGCCGATCTCCGTGAACAGGGCGCGGAGACGCCCCAAACCCTCCCGTAGATCGTCACGACTGCTCGAAAACGCGATGCGGATATGGTTCTCGCCGCTCGGGCCGTATTCGGTGCCGCCCCGGATGGCCACGCCGCGCGCCATCGCCGCCGCGACGACATCCCGCGCGGGAAGAGCGGCGTCGTAGCGGACGAAGGCGTAAAATGTCCCCTCCGGCGGCGCGCTCTCGATGCCGGGGCAGCCCGCCAGCAGTTCAAAGACGAGTTCGCGGCGCGCCTGGTATTCCTGCCGCATCCGCTCCGGCCAGTCCGTCGCGGTCGTGATGGCGGCGAGCGCCGCGCGCTGCACCGCCGCGTTCATCGGGCCGTTGACCGTCCGGTGCATCCGCGCGGCGGCGGTGGCAATCGGCGCGGGCGCGAGTAGGTAGCCGACTCGCCAACCCGTCATCGCGTAGGTCTTCGAGAAGGTCTGGCAGTAGATCAAGCGGTCGCGCAGTGCCGCAATTGCCAATGTGGAGACGAACGGCACGTCATCGAAGACGATGTGATCGTACGCCTCGTCGGAGAGGACGAGCAGGTCGTGCCGCGCAGCGATGCGCCCGAGCGCCTCCAACTCGTCGCGCCGGTAGACGACGCCGGTCGGATTGCACGGGTGGCAGAGGATGAGCATTCGCGCGCCGCTGGCCGCTGCGTCGATGGCGTCGAGGTCGAGATGGAAATCGGCGGTCGAGGCGACGAAGACCGGCTCCGCGCCGACGAGTTGGATGAGGTCGGCGTAGAGCGAGTACGTCGGTTCCGGCAGCAGCACGCGCTCGCCGGGGTTGATGGTGGCGAGCAGCGCGGCGGAGAGGGCCGCACTCCCGCCGTGCGTGACGACGACCTGCTCCGGTTCGACCGCGTGCCCGCTCGCCGTCGCCGCCTGTTGGGCGAGCGCCTGGCGCAGTTGCGGGTCGCCCTGATTATCGATGTAGTGGGTGTAGCCGCCGTCGATTGCCTCGATCAGCGCCCGCCGGATGTAGTCGGGCGTCGGGAAGTCGGGATCGCCCGACGCGAGTGAGATGCTCCCCGGCCCCGGTCGTGCGGCGGGGCGTTGCGACTGGGCGACAATTCGCTGGACCGCTGCCGATGGCGTGAACACTGTCCAAACTCCTCCCTTTGCACTCCACAGCGCCCGCGCGATGTGCCGGGCAGGTCGCCACACGGGTCGCGCATAGTCTAGCATTCCGAAGCGACGGATTCGTCCGGCGACACGCGAAGACGGTCACGAAGTGTGCGAGACTGCTGGCGGAGTGTCGATATTCCGCACGCGACGCGAGCGGGCCTTTCGCGAAGTGGCGCGCAAGTGGGGGGATGTAATGGACGAGCTGAATGGGGACGGCGGCGAAACCGCCAAGCACGGAGCACGCGGGCCGGTGCGCGTCCTGATCGAGACGGAGCAAGGAACGATTGAGGTCGCGGTGGAAACGGTGCGCGCCCCGATCACAGCGGCGAACCTCCTGCGCTACGTCGATGGCGGCTTCTTCGATGGCGGGCAGTTCCACCGCACCGTCACGATGGAGAATCAGCCGGACGACGCGGTGCGGATCGAAGTCATCCAGGCGGGCATCGACCCGAACCGGACCGAGGAGCGCGCCGATCCGATCCCACTGGAGCGGACAAGCCTCACCGGCCTCACGCACCGCGACGGGGCACTCTCCATGGCCCGCCGCACGCCGGATAGCGCCGTATCGGACTGCTTTATCTGCATCGGCGACCAGCCGTCGCTCGACTTCGGCGGGGCGAGGAACCCCGATGGTCACGGCTTCGCGGCGTTCGGGCATGTGGTGCGGGGGATGGAAGTCGTCCGCGCGATCCAGCGCGCCCCGGCGGAGGGGCAGACGTTGACGCCGCCGGTGCGTATCCTGAGCGTGCGGCGAAGTCCGCACAGGGAGTTATGACCGACGCGCGGGCGATCTGTGCAGGGGGAGGAGCCAACGTATGAGCATCGAATCTACCGCCGTGCACGGTCAGCGACCGGCGCTCGGCGTCCTCGTCTCGCTGCGACCCTCCGGCCTCAGTGCGGACGTGGACGCTGTCGTCCAGGAATTCGCCGACCGCGCGCTCCGCGCGCTCGAAGTGGCCGGTGGCGCGCCCACGCTGATCGACATTGCGGATGACGAGCGCCCCGACCCGGAATCGTTGAGCCGCCGCTTCGCGGGGCTGCTCATTCTCGGCGGCGCGGACATCGACCCCGCGCTCTACGGCGCGCGCCCGCACCCCGCGACCTACGGCGTGGACGCGGACGCCGACCGCTACGAGATCGCCGCCGTGCGCGGCGCGCTCGGTCAGGGCGCGCCCATCGTCGGCATCTGCCGGGGGATGCAGGTGCTCAACGTGGCCTGCGGCGGCACGCTGGTGCAGGATCTCGGCGCGGAGACGCCGCACCACGGCCCGCCGACCGCGATCATGGTGACGCAGCCGGTGCGTGTCAACGCCGACTCGCAGCTTGGCCGCATTCTTGGCCGCACCGTGGTCGATGTGCGCACCGGGAACCACCAGGCCGTGCGGGACGTGGCGGAGGGCTTCGCGGTCGTCGCCCGCACCGATGACGGTGTGGTCGAGGCAATCGAGCACGCGACCGCCTGGGCGATCGGCGTGCAGTGGCACCCGGAGGACCCGCTCGCCGACGCGCGCGATCTCGCCGCCCTCGCGACGGCACTGGTCGAGCAGGCGGCAGCGCGCGCCGCATCCGACGTGCCGTCATTCGCGCTGCCGAACGCTCAGTAACCGGCTTGCTTGTCGATGACGTTCACCAGGGTTTGCCCCGCCTGGTAGCGTCGGAGATTCTCGACGAAGATGTCCACGCCGCGCTGTCGCGTCATCGGCGTCGATGCGCCGTTGTGCGGCGTGACGATCGCGTTCGGTAGGTCCCAGAAGGGGCTGTCGGGCGGCAGCGGCTCCTCGCCGTGCGCGTCCAGACCGGCCCCCGCGATCCACCCCTCGCGGAGCGCGGTGAGGAGCGCGCCATCGTCCGCGATGCCGCCGCGCGAGAAGCAGATGTAGTGGGCGGTCCGCTTCATCGCCCGGAATTCCGCCGCGCCGAGCATCCCGACCGTCTCGGGCGTTCGCGGCGCCGTGACGACCACGAAATCCACCTCCGCGAGGAAATCGTGCAGCCGCTCGCGGGGGAAGAGGGCATCGACCTGCGGCGTCGGGCGTGGCGTGCGCCGGATACCGAGGACGCGCATGTGGAACGCTTGGCACTTGAGCGCCAGGTCCTGCCCGGAGTGGCCCAATCCGATGATGCCGCAGGTCAGGCCGTTCAGTTCGGGGTGCGACCAATGATCCCACCGGTGCTCCGCCTGCGCCCGTGCCCAGCGTGGCGCGTCGCGGTTGAGCATCAGCATCAGCATCATCGCGTGCTCGGCGAGGGGGATCGCGCCGTTTCCCTTGCAACTCGTGCAGACGACCGGGCTAGCTATCATCTCCGGGTACATCAAGGCATCGGGGCCCGCCGCCCAGCTCTGCACCCAGCGGAGTTTGCGCGCCCGCGCGAGGGCGGCGGGCGAGACGTTCCCCGCGACGATCTCCGCATCCTCGATCGCGGCTTCGAGTTCGCGCTGGGTGGCGAAGGAGCGCACCGTCGCGCCCGGCACGGCGGCGCGAATCTGCGCCTTGTGGGTGTCGGTCAATTGGCCGGTCATCAGGACGGTGAGCACGTTCATTCTCCAATACGCGCATAGCGTACCCTGCTAACACCGGTCGTGTGCAACCGGAAGCGTAGGGTCTGGCCCGTTATGCGCCCTGTGCAGGCTCGGCCATGACAGTGATCTGAACGGTGGTCGCAACTGCGACCGTGCGATAGAGCGGTCAGCCGTCCTTGTAGCGGCCAACCAGCGCCCCGGCCTGCGCGTCGCTCACGCCGACGAGCCGGAACCACATGTCGATCCGTGCGAACGACGTGGGCGCTTGCCGGTCGCGCAGCCCCTCGATCGTCACTTCCATGCGGTGTAGCGGGATGCCCATCTCCTGCGCGGCCCGCTCGATCAGCGTGACGCCGCAGGAGGAGACACCGGCGAGGAAGGCGTCGCCCGAGGTGATCTCCTCGCCAATCGTCGGGCTGTCGATGACGAAGTGGTGATTGCGGACGGTGTTCAGGCTGCGGCCAACGGTGCCGCTGCTGTAGGATCGCACCGTGTTGACGAGGTACTGCTCGCTCATGCTCCACCCCCATGAAAAACATGAAATCGGACGATGCACCATCCTACCCCGATCCCGCCCCGGTCGGTAGCCTCAAAAAGAGCCGACCGCAAAATTTCCTCCCCTCTCCATCGCCCTGAGATCATGGAAGGTCCTGGGTCTGTGCAGCGACGGAGAGGGGCCGGGGTGAGGAACGAAAAACTCGCGGCACCTAATGTGCGTTCGTGGATGGCGTTGTGAAGGCAGTGCGCAATGAAGTGCCTCGCCCGGCGTGTGACACGTCGTATCGGAAAGGATATACGGATGCTCTGGACGATTGCGGTCATTCTCGTGGTTCTCTGGCTTCTGGGATTCGCCGTCCATGTGGCGGGCGCGTTCATCCACCTGCTGCTCGTGATCGCGGTAATCGTGATCGTCGTGCAACTGCTCTCGGGGCGGCGCGGCTCCTCGCTATAGCGCAATGAGCCGGTGCCCGTCGACGCTGCCGCTTGCAACCACTCGAGGCCGAACGGGCCGATATGCAGGATGTCCCTGGTGAAGACCGGCAGCAGCGTTGTCGCCCCACCGAGCAGCACCGCAAAGAGGTCGCAGGTCCTGCTGCAGCAGGACCTGCGACCTCCAAAGGAAGCGCAGGCTCTCCATAGATCGAGCGCAACGTCTTCCCTCGACCCGCGTGGGTCGCGGAGGGACGGGCGCGCAGCAGTGCGAGTAGCGCGGCGAAAGCGAGGGCGGCGACCGTATAAAGCGTGAAGACTTGTGTCGCGCCGTGGAACAGCCCGATCACCACGAGGCAGCTGTCGATCAGGAGCGACGGCCCGTGTCGGCCTGACAACGCGGCGAGTCCCAGCGCACCCAGTCTCTCAGCCAGCGTCGCCCCCTTGCAGCTTACCCCGGTGGCGCGGGGCCGGGTTCCTTCGCGTCGTCGCCGAGCACGATAAGGATGTCCGCATCACCCGCTTCGGCCGGGCGTTTTGCTTTCCCATCCACGATATCCGGATTGAATCCAAGCGTCTTCGCGAGTGCCTGTGCGGCTTTCTCATGGGCGGGCAAGAAGAAGAGAACCCTTGTCTTCGGTACGTTGCCTTTAACCGCCGGGGGCGCGTCGATGTAGTTCGCGGTCGCGTATCCCTGCTTTTGCAACGTGGCTGCCCACCGGTTCGCAAGGCCACCATTGCGCGTGCCGTTCTCCACGATTACCTTCGCGCTCGTATCGACGCCGGTGCGGGCCTGCGCCGCGATGGCGTCCCGGTTCTCCTTCGGGGAGAATTGCTTGGCGCGGGCAATCGCCGCATTCCAGTCGAGCGTCGCGTAGTAGCCGCCGTTGATGTAGGTGTCCCGCAGGAGATCGGTGAGGGTGAACTGCTGGATCGCGTCGCCGCGTAGATCGGTGCCGAACTTCCCGAAGCCGATCCACTGCCCGCGTGGGAAGTCGGTGCGCACGGAGTCACCGAGCGTGTCGATCAGCGTCGTCGCCTTCGTCAGTAGGCCGAGTTGCAGCGCTTGCTGACGGATGCCGAGGATCACCTGCTGCTGCCGTTGGTTGCGCTGGAAGTCGTTGTCGTCGTGCCGCGTGCGGGCGAATTCGAGCGCCTCCTCGCCGTATAGATGGATGATTCCGGCAGGGAAGAAGACGCGCGTGAACTGATAGTCCTCTGTCGGGTACTCGTCGTCCTTGATCGGGTACGCATTATCGACCGTCACGCCGCCGAAGGCATCGACGATCTTCTTGAAGCCGTTGAAATCGACCTGCGCGTAGTAGTCGATCTGGATGCGGAAGTTCTGTTCGAGCGTGTCGCGCACAAGCGCGATGCCGCCGCGCGTCGGATCGACGTACTTGGCCGTCTCGCCGTTGGCGTAGACATCCGCCATCTTCGCCTGGCCGAAACCGCCCGCCTGCGTCACCAGCAGGTCGCGTGGGACGGATATCATGTTGACGTGCTTCTCCACCGGGTCCACGTACGCGAGGATGATCGTGTCCGAGCGTGAAGGCTCAGTGTCGCCTTCACGCGTATCCACGCCGAGCATCATGATCGTGAACGGGTCCTTGCGGTCGAAGTTGATCGCGGGCGCTTCCGTGGGGATCGGCGTTGCCTTGACGGTGGGCAACGGCGCGATCGTGCCCTGTGCGTTCGGCGTGTTCGTCGGGCGCGGTGCGTCAGTGACGACGGCGATACCCTGCGTGCCGCGCGGCAATTGGGTCTGCTGAATGCGATGTGCGGCACGCTCGGCGTGGATGACGACGTTCAGGGCGTACGCGCCGAGCGCGGCGATGAGCAGGATTGGCAGCGCGGCGGCGAAGAGGATCCACCGCGCCGTCTTGCGCCGTTTTGGTGGCGGCACGACGGGCGGCGTCTCCGGCACCGAAACCGGGCGCACGCGCGCCTGACGGGGGCCGGAATTACCCTCGGCGCGCGCTTCCTGCTCCAGGCGCTTCGCGCGCAGTGAGCGTTTGTACTGGCCGCGCACCTTCGGGCTGGCGGCCTGTTTCGCGAGCATGGCGCGCCGGATGCGTCTGCGTGCGTCGTCTCCCATGCCGCGTTGCTCCCCTGTTCCGCTCTCACGTCGCACCGGGGCCGGAGTATAACACAGCGCGCGGGCCGCACATTATGTCCGGTAATCGTGTATACTCGCCCGGCATCGTACCGTGCCGACGCCACGAACGGCGAAACGGCGCGGTTTATGCGGTTTATTCTGCAATGTCCGCCCGTCGGCGGGCAGGGGAGGCCAACCCGGCTCATGTTCCGCCCCTTTGATCACTTTCTCGGCGCGTTCAGCCGCGACCTCGGCATCGATCTCGGCACGGCGAACACACTCGTCTACGTGCGCGGGAGAGGGATCGTGGTTTCGGAACCGTCGGTGGTCGCCATCGACTCGCGCACGAAGCGCGCGCTCGCCGTCGGGGCGGAGGCGAAGGCGATGCTCGGCAAGACGCCCGGCAATATCATCGCCGTGCGCCCCCTCAAGGATGGCGTGATCGCGGACTTCGACACCGTCGAACTGATGCTCCGCTATTTCATCACCAAGGTGCACCCGCAGCGCGTGATGGCGCCGCACCCGCGCGTCGTCGTCGGCATCCCGTCCGGCGTCACCGAGGTGGAGAAGCGCGCGGCGAAGGATGCGGCGCTCTCCGCCGGGGCGCGCGAGGCGTACACGATTGAGGAGCCGATGGCGGCGGCAATCGGCGCGGGGCTGCCCGTCAATGAGCCGGTCGGCAGCATGATCGTCGATATCGGCGGCGGCACGACGGAGGTAGCGGTCATCTCGCTCGGCGGCATCGTCGTCAACAACTCGATCCGCATCGCGGGCGATGAGATCGACGACGCGATCATCCAGTATGCACGGCGGGATCACAACCTCGTGATCGGCGAGCGCATGGCGGAGAACGCGAAGATCGCGGCGGGTAGCGCGTACCCACTGGAGCAGGAGCGGCGCGTGATGCTTCGCGGGCGGGACCTGCTCAGCGGCCTGCCGAAGGAGATTGAAATCTCCTCCGTCGAACTGCGCGACGCGATCTCCGGGCCGGTGAACACGATCGTCGATCTCGTCAAGGCGAGCATCGAGGAGACGCCGCCGGAACTCGTCGCGGACATCATGGAACAAGGGATCACCCTCGCGGGTGGCGGCGCGCTCCTCTTCGGGCTGGAGCGGCGATTGGAAATGGAACTACGGATGCCGGTCCACAAGGCGGAGGATCCGCTCACCTGTGTCGCGGAGGGGACGGGGCGGGTGGCCGAAGCCATCCATCTCTACCACCGCGCGCTCGCCGGGGGGCAGGAACTCCGGCGCTCCTGACCGGAGCGGAGGCGACGATGATGACCTCATTCGGTTCCCGGCGACGACCGTGGACGTATATCGCGACGTTTATCTCTCTCACGCTCCTGCTCATCCTCCTCGACTCCCAGCATGCATTCGACCCGATCAAGGGCGGCGCGTCGAGCGTCGTCGCGTCGTGGCAGGGGCGCGCCCGCGCCATCGGCAACCGGCTTGGTGTGGCGCGCGGCAGCGTCCAGAGCACGGAAGATCTCCAGACGCAACTCGATGCCGTCACCAAACAACGGGATCAATTGCTGGCGGACAACAGCCGCCTCGCCGATCTCGACCGCGAGGTGCAGCGACTGCGCAAGCAGCTCGATTTCCAGCAGGCACAGCCGACGTACACCATTGTCGCGGCGGAAGTCTTCAAGAATGACCGCGAATCGCCGCGCAAAGTCGCGTCCATCGACAAGGGGAAGGATGACGGCCTCGCCAGGGGGATGGCCGTGACCTCGCCGGAGGGCCTGATGGTCGGGGTGATCAGCGATCTGACGGCGCACACCGCGCAGGTGTCGTTCGTCATCGACGACAGCGTGCACATCAGCGCGCTCGTGCAGGATTCCGGCGAGCAGGGCATCGTCGTCGGCGCGTGGCAGCAGTCGAAGCGGCTGCTCCTGCGCGAGGTGGACAAGAACGCGAAGATCGAGCAGGGGCAGCGCATCGTGACCGGGTCGCTGACCAACGGTGTCGTGCCGAATCTGCCCGTCGGCTACGTTTACAGCGTCAAGAAGGAAGCGATTTCCGACACGCAGGAGATCGAACTCGTGCCGTATGTCAACTTCGACAAGTTGCAGGCGGTCAGCGTGGTGGTCGGGAAGAAGCAGCCGTGATGCGCCTGCCGGATGTGCGCCTCGCCGCCTCACTCGCTGCCGCGAAGGGCACGTACCGCGCGACGCGGCTCCTCGGCAAGAGTGGCGGCACCGCGCTGCCCGGCCTGATCGCCGAGCGCCTTGATCCCCGCGTGATCGCCAAAGTCGCGGCGCGGTTGCCCGAGGGCGCGATCGTCGTCGCGGGGACGAATGGCAAGACGACAACCGCCCGTATGCTCTCCGATATCCTCGCCGCCGCCGGGAAGAGCGTCGTCAACAACGGCGCGGGGAGCAACCTGAGCCGGGGCATCGCGGCGACGTTCGCGCGGCAGTCGTCGGTGCTCGGTCGGCCCGTCGCGGATGTCGCGGTGATCGAGGCGGATGAGGCGGCATTCCCCGGCATCGTCGCGGCGGTGCGTCCGCGCGTCGTCGTGCTGAACAACCTCTTCCGCGATCAATTGGATCGCTACGGCGAGTTGAATACGATCACGACAAAATGGGAAATCGCGCTCTGCGCGCTCCCGCTAGGGAGCAGCCTCGTCTACGACGCGGACGACCCGACGCTCTGCGCGCTCGCGGACGGCGCGCCATCGGGGACGGTGCGCGTGCCGTTTGGCCTCGGTACGCACCGATACACGCTCTCGGAACTCTCGCACGCGGCGGATGCGGTGATGTGCCGCGTCTGTGGCACATCGCTCGAATACCACGCCCTCTCGGTCGGGCATCTCGGCGATTGGTACTGCCCCACGGGGGACAACGCTCGCCCGCCGCTCGCGTACCGCGCCGAAGCGATCGAACTGCGCGGTATGGATGGCGCAGCCTTCCACGTGGTTGACGCACAGGGAAGCGAGATCGCGATTGAGACGCGGGTGCCGGGGCTGTACAACGTCTACAACGCCGTCGGGGCCGCCGCCGCTGCCCGGTCGCTCGGTATTACCGCCGGGACGATCCGCGACGCGCTCGGCCATTTCATCGCGCCATTCGGTCGCATCGAGCGGGTGATGCTCCAGGAGCGCCGGTTGACGCTTGCGCTCATCAAGAACCCGACGGGCGCGAACGAGGTGCTGCGGCTGATTGCCACCGCGCCGCCCGCGCCGCTCCTCATCTGCATCAACGACCTGACCGCCGATGGCCGCGATGTGTCGTGGCTGTGGGACACGGACTTCGAGATGCTCGCGGCATATCCCGCGCCGATCATCGTCGGCGGCATCCGCGCGCTCGACATGGCGGTGCGCCTCAAGTACGCGGGCGTCGCGCCGGAGCGGGTGACGCTCGTGCCGGAGATCGGCGCGGCGTTGATGGCCGTCGCGGAGTGCGCCCCGCCGGGCGGCGACGCCTACGTGCTGCCGACCTACACAGCGATGCTCGCGGCGCGGGAATCGCTGCACGCGCGCGGTGCGTTAACGAATGTTTGGGCGACCGCCGAACAACGCTGATTGGAGTACGTCGCATGAGCAATTACGCGCTGCGCGTCACCTGGCTCTACCCGCGACTGATGAATATCTATGGCGACCGGGGCAATGTGCGCACGCTGGAGCAGCGGTGCCGGTGGCGCGGCATCGCCGTCGATGTCGCGCGCGTCGGCATCAGCGATTGCCTGACGAGTGGCGACACAGACATCTATTTCTTCGGTGGCGGGCAGGACCGCGAACAGGTCGCCGTCGCCGCAGATTTGCAGGGGCCGACCGGTGCGGCGATCCAGCGGGACATCGCGGACGACGCGGTCGCGCTCACGGTCTGCGGCGGCTATCAGTTGTTCGGGGCGTATTACCGCCCGTACGCGACGGACGACCTCCCCGGCATTGGCATCTTCGATGCGTGGAGCGACGCGGGGCCGGATCGGTTCATCGGCAACGTCCTCTCCGAGACGGAGTGGGGGACGCTCGTCGGCTTTGAGAACCACAGCGGCCGCACCTTTCTCGGCGCGGGGACGTGCCCGTTCGGCCATGTCGTCGTCGGGCACGGCAACAACGGCAAGGACGGCACCGAGGGCGCGGTGACGCGGAATGCCTACGGATGCTACCTGCACGGCTCGCTGCTCCCGAAGAACCCGGCGTTCGCGGATCATCTGATCGCCCTCGCCCTCCGGCGCAAGTACGGCCCCGACGCCCATCTCCCGCCGCTCGTGGACACCTTGGAGATCGACGCGCACACCGCCGCCGCCGCCCGCGCGAAGCAAACACGATGAGGACCGAACTGGCCGGGTGCCAGGGACACAAATCTTTTCTCTGTGTCCTCGGTGCTCTCCGCGCCCTCAGTGTTAAGTCCTGAAGACCCGGAGACTTCTCAGCGTCGGGATGCGGCGGTGGTATGTTATGATGAGTTGCAGGGGTACGGACAGCGCGGGGTGAACGGGAGGGCGGATGCAGCAGCGCGAGGCGGTAGTGAGTGGCGAGGTCGCGCGCGTCGTCGTTGCCGCGCTGCTCCTGCTGTTCGCGCTCGCGCAAGGCCCGATTATCCAGGCGCTCTTTCCCCTCGATGTCACACCGAATCTCGTGCTCGTCCTCGTCACACTGTGGGCGGGGTATCACGGCGTGCGGGAGGGTCTGGCGTGGGCGTTCGCGGCGGGCATCTTCCAGGACCTGCTCCTGTTTTCGCCGCTCGGTTGCCACGCCTTCGCGCTGATGATCGTGGTGCTGGCGATTGAGCCGGTGCGGCACATCGCGTTTGGTGACAACCATGCGTTGGCGCTCGTCGCGGTTTTCATCGCCGCATTGCTCAACGATGTCGTCTTCCTGCTGATTACGCGACTCGCGGGGCACGGAATGCGGCTCGATACGCTGTGGCACTTCAGTATCGCCCGCGCGCTCACGGATGTGCTGGCGGCGGTGCTCGTGTTGCCAATCATACTCTGGTTGCGCCGGTGGGGGAATCATGGGGATTTTGCGTCGCGATAATCACCGCCGATACGGCTCGCAGCGGCTCGAATATCGGCAGTTCGGCACGCCGACGAAGGAGTCGCCGAAGGAGCGGAGCGCGGACGAGGTCTTCCTCGGTCGGCGTATGTTCATCATTAAAGGCGTTGCCGCGACCGCCTTCACCGCGATCACCGGGCGCATCGGCTACCTGCAACTCGGCCACCACAACACCGCGACGACGCAGTCCGTCGCGCAGAACCTCCGCACGCAGGTCGTCAAAGCGCCGCGCGGGCTGATCACCGACCGCAACGGCGCGATTCTCGCGGAGAACCGGAAGGATTGGAGCCTGGCGCTCGTGCGCGCGAAATTGCCCAAGGACCTGGTGCGCCGCGAGGCGATGTTCGCCGAGGTCGAGAAGTACGTGCCGCTGGAGTGGGCGATCATCATGCAGCCGCTCGGCCCGCGCGCCCTCCCCGCGACGGTGCAGGAGTATTCGCAGCGGCTGGCGGCGTTCAGCCCGACGTACGACGATGTTAACATCGCGCCGCTGCTTCGCCGGTCGAATAACGACCCGATCCTCGTCTCCTCGGAACTGACGAAGGAGGAGGTCACGCCCACGCGCCGGGCGCTCAGCGACATCCCCGGCCTGGAGATCAAGCGGTACGCGGAGTTCCTCGTCTCGCCCGCGCGGCAGCCGGACGGCGAGCGGCCAACGCTCGTCAAGCGCGGGTTGCCGCGCGATGTCGCACTTGCGCTCGACGCGAATGTGATCGACTTCCCCGGCATGGTGGTCGATGAGACGGTGCTGGCGCGGAACTACCCGGCGCGCGATCTCGTGTCGCACATCGTCGGCTACGTTGGCCCGGTGATCACCGAGGACCTCAGGAACGACCCGGCCACGAACGAGCCAGTCTACCAGGTCGATGATGTGATCGGCCGGATGGGCATCGAGGCGGCACTGGAGGAGCAGATGCGCGGCAAGGCGGGCGGGCGCGTCTATCTCGTCGATAGCCAGGAGGTCGATCGCGGCACCACCCACCTGTTCCCCGCGACGCCGGGCGCGAACCTCGAACTGACGATCGACCTCGACCTGCAGAAATCGGTGCGCGACGCGCTCCTGAAGCAGATGCCGGAGGCGGAGAAGGAGGCGCGAAAGGTCGATCCGAACGCGAGCGTCCATTCCGCCGTGGCGATTGTGCTGGACCCGCGCAATGGCGAGTTGCTGGCGATGGTCAGCCTGCCCGCGTACGACAATCAGGTCTTCATCGACGGCAAGGACAAGCAGCGGATCAAGTCCTATCTGGCGGACAATGTGACGAAGCCGATGCTCAACAAGGCGCTGTACGAGACGTACCCACCCGGCAGCACGCTCAAGCCGTTCATGGCCGCCGCCGGGTTGAATGAGGGGACGCTCAAGCTGACGACGACGTACAACTGTCCCGGCGAGATTTATGTGCCATACTCGCTCGATGAGAACCAGCGCGACCCGAAACCGTGCTGGATCAAGACGAAGGGCGCCGGGAGGCATGGGCCGCAGAATGTGATCGACGGGATCGCGAACTCGTGCGACATCTTTTTCTACAATGTCGGCGCGCCGCATCAGATCGACGAGACAACCGACCGGTACATCCATTACTACGAGTATGGCGGGCCGAAGGGCGTCGTGAAGCACGACTTCGAGGGCCTCGGCATCGACGCGATGGACAAGTATTTTCTCGACTTCGGGTTCGGGAAGAATACCGGCATGGTGGACCTGGCGGGCGAGCAGGTCGGCATTGTGCCGGACGAGAAGTACAAGGCGTCGCAAACGATCACCAAGGACCGTCCGAAGGGCGACGTCTGGTCGCTTGGTGACACGATCAACGTGACAATTGGGCAGGGGTACTTCACCTGCACGCCGATGCAGATGGCGATCTCGACCGCCGCCATCGCCAACGGCGGCGCATTCTACCGCCCCCATCTCGTCCGGCGCATCACCGACGAGAGCGGGCAGGTGATCCGCACGGCGGGGACAACCCCGCTGCGCCAATCCACGATCAAGGGGGAGCATCTCGACGTTGTCCGGCAGGGGATGCGGAAGGTGATCACGGACGGCACCGCCATCGGCAAGATCAACGTGCCCGTCGAGGTGGCGGGGAAGACGGGCACCGCCGAGTTTGGCGAGCCGATTGTCGTGCCGGGCAAGCCACTCAAGTACCAGCGGCAACATGCGTGGTTCACCGCGTTCGCGCCGTACGTCAACCCGGAGGTCGTCGTCGCGGTGCTGATCGTCGGTGGTGGCGAGGGGAGCACCTGGGCCGCGCCGGTGGCGAACGATATTCTCAATGCGTACTTCAACCGGAAACCGACCCCGCCGAAGTGAGCCGGGCGTGCGAGCATGATGGAAATGGGGAACGTACCGTGAATGAGTCTCAGGCCCGGTTGCCGCGCATCGTGGTCCGTGGCACGCGCGACGGCCTCGTGATCGTGCTGCCGGAGCGCGGCACGACGCGGGAGATTATCCAGGCGGTCGCGCAGCGCATCGCGGGCGCGGAGGGGTTCTTTCACGGCGCGGAGGTCGTCCTCGATTATGGTACGCGGACGGTCATCGATGAGGAATTGAATATCCTGCGGCAGGTACTGGAGGAGCGGGGCATCGTCCTGCGCACCGCGACGGCGACGGGCTTCGATAGCCGCTCCGCCCTCCGGTCGCTCGGTTTCAGCCCCCTCAGCGCGATGCCGCAGCCGCCGGTGCGCGGTGATGAACCCGCGCCGTACGTCCCCGCGATGGCGCGCGACGAGTTGTCGGTGCGCTACGTGCGGCGCACCTTCCGCTCCGGCATGTCGCTCCACCATCCGGGGCACCTGACGGTGCTTGGCGACGTGAATCCGGGCGCGGAGTTGACGGCGGCGGGGGACATCGTCGTGTTCGGCGCGATTCGCGGGGTTGTCCACGCCGGGGTGATGGGGGATACTGCCGCGATCATCGCCGCCCTCGTGATGACGCCGACCCAGTTGCGGATCGGCAATGTCTACGGTCGTCCGGCCGACCCCCGCGCGGAGGCGCGCACCGGAGGCGTCGAGGACGGGCCGTGTATCGCGCACCTCGACGGCGGCGAACTGATCGTGATTCCGTGGTACGGCGGGCGCGACGTGCCCCCACTGCGATAGAAGCGACAAACCTGGGGGGCATGATGGCGGGACGGGTCGTGACGATCACTTCCGGCAAGGGCGGTGTCGGCAAGACGACGACGACCGCGAACATCGGCACGGCGCTCGCGATGCAGGGCCGCAACGTCGTGCTGATCGACGCCGATATCGGCCTGCGGAACCTCGACATCGTGATGGGCCTCGAAAACCGCATCGTCTACGACCTCGTCGATGTCGTGGAGGGGCAGTGCCGCGTCCGGCAGGCGATGATCCGCGACAAGCGCTTCCCGAACCTGTCGCTCATCCCCGCCGCGCAGACGCGGGACAAGGAATCCGTCTCGCCCGACCAGATGACTGAGTTGACCCGCGAGTTGGCGGAGACGCACGATTTCGTGCTCGTCGATTCCCCGGCGGGGATCGAGCAGGGGTTTCGCAACGCGATCGCCGGGGCGCACGATGTCATCGTCGTGACGACGCCGGAGGTTTCCGCTGTGCGGGATGCGGACCGGATCATCGGCCTCGTCGAGGCGGCGGAGTTGCCGTCGCCCCGGCTGATCGTCAACCGCTTCCGGCCGGACATGGTGAAGCGCGGCGACATGATGGATGTCCCCGATGTCGAGGAAATTCTGGCGATTGAACTGATCGGCGTCGTGCCGGAGGACCAGACGATCATCACGAGCACGAACCGGGGCGAGGCGGCGGTCTTCGACAGCCATTCCCCGGCGGGGGCGGCGTTCAAGGACATCGCGCGGCGGTTGCAGGGCGAGGAGATCGCGTTCCCCCGCTACGACATGCCGCAAGCGACGATGATGACGCGGTTGATGAAGGCGCTCGGCTTCGCGCGTATATAAAACGGTAGCAGGTACGGTTACAGCACGGCGCGGCGCGTGGGCAACGCCGCGAGGAGGGCGAGATGCGGTTCTTCCGCAGTTTTGGCAGGCAGCAGGACGCGCCGCAAAGTAGCGCGGTTGCCAAGCAACGGTTGAAGGTTGTGCTCGTGCACGATCAGATGCGGATGTCGCCGGGGCTGATGGCCGCGATTCGCACCGATCTCGTCGATGTCCTCTCGCGCCGACTCGACGTGGATCGCGAGGGGATCGAAGTGACGATCACGCCGGGGCGCGACACGGACGAACTTACCGCGCGCATCCCGATCCGGCGCGGCGCGCGTGCGCGGTCGTGATGGGATTGACCGCCGCCGTAACCCCGGTGGCGTTTGCGGGCCGCTATCAATTCCACCACACCGGCATCATCGTGCGCGATCTCGCGCGGGCGGAGGAGACGTACCGCGCGCTCGGCTTCCCGCCGGGTGACGCGGAGGATGTGCCGAGTCAGGGCGTGCGCGTGCTGGTGCTCCCGACCGCCGTGCCGGGTCAGTACGTGGAATTGATCGCACCGGTGAGTGGGGGCCATCTGGAGCGGTACCTGGAGCGGCGCGGCGAGGGTATCCATCACATCGCCTTCGCCGTGGCCGACATCGCCGTCGAGTTGGAACGTTTGCAGGCGGCGGGTGTACGCTTGGTGGACAGCACGCCGCGCATTGGCGCGCACGGCTGGACGGTCGCGTTCGTCCACCCGGAGGCCGCGCACGGCGCCCTGATCGAACTCGTGCAACCGTAGACGGACGACCGAGCAGACAAATGCGGGAGGAATCGAATGGCCGCGCCGCCGAAAGAGATCACCACCGACAGCGGTATCCCGGTCGCGCCGTATTTCGACGCGCCGGAATTTCCCGTCGCCGTGTCGCCACCGGGGGCGTACCCGTACACGCGCGGCATCTACCCGGAGATGTACCGCGCGCGCCGATGGACGATGCGCCAATATGCCGGCTTCGCCTCCGCCGAGGCGACGAACGCGCGGTTCAAGTCGCTCCTCGCGAAGGGGCAGACAGGCCTCTCGGTCGCGTTTGATCTGCCGACGCAGCTCGGCTACGACGCCGACGATCCGCTCGCGGAGGGGGAGGTCGGCAAGGTCGGCGTCTCGATCAGCCAACTCGACGACATGCGCATCCTTTTTTCCGGCATCCCGCTCGCCGAGGTGACGACGAGCATGACGATCAACTCGCCCGCCGCGATCCTCCTGCTGATGTACCAGATCGTCGGCGAGGAGCAGGGCGCGGATGTCCGCAAACTGGGCGGCACGACGCAGAACGACATCCTGAAGGAGTATCAGGCGCGCGGCACGTATATCTACCCGCCGCGCCCCTCGATGCGGCTCGTGACGGATACCTTCGCGTACTGCGCGAAGCATCTGCCGCAGTGGAACCCGATCAGCATTAGCGGCTACCACATGCGCGAGGCGGGCTGCTCGGCGGCGCAGGAGATCGCCTTCACGCTCGCCAACGCCATCGCGTACGTCGAGGCGGGGCTGGATGCGGGCCTGACCGTCGATGCGTTCGCGCCGCGCCTCTCGTTCTTCTTCGGCGCGCACAATGATTTGTTCGAGGAGGTCGCCAAGTTCCGCGCCGCCCGCCGTCTCTGGGCGACGCTGATGCGCGAGCGGTTCGGCGCGCAGGACCCACGCTCGCTCCTCCTGCGGTTCCACACCCAGACCTGCGGCTGTACCCTGACCGCGCAACAGCCGTACAACAACGTCGTCCGCGTCGCGTTGCAGGCGCTCGCCGCCGTCCTCGGCGGGACGCAGAGCCTGCACACGAACTCGTATGACGAGGCGCTCGGCCTGCCGACCGATCATTCCGCGACGCTCGCCCTGCGCACGCAGCAGATCATCGCGGAGGAGAGCGGCGTCACCGCGACCGCCGACCCGCTCGGCGGCTCGTACTACGTCGAGGCGCTCACCGACGGCTTGGAGCGCGAGGCGCGGCGGTGGATGGAGCGGGTCGCGGAGCGCGGCGGCGCGGTCGCCGGGACTGAGAGCGGCTTCATCGCCGGGGCGATCGCGGAGCACGCCTATCACCAGGAGATGGGACAGGAGCGCGGCGAGCGGGTCGTTGTCGGCGTCAACCGCTACCAGGAGCGGGAGGAAATCCCGATGCCGATCCTTCGGCCCGACCCGGACGCCGAGCGGAAGCAGGCGGCACGCCTGAAGTGGCACCGCGCCGCCCGCAACGCGATTTCGTGCGACACCGCACTTGGCGTCGTACGCACGACGGCGCGGGGCGACGGGGAACTGCTTGGGCCGATCCGCGCCGCCCTGCTCGCGGGCGCGACGCTCGGCGAAAATTGCAATGCCCTGCGGGATGTCTGGGGGACGTATCGCGCTCCCCGCCCCGTCTAGTGTGGTGGTAGCGTGGGAACCCCTCCCCGAGGCGGAGAGGAGAGCCGGAAGGGTGCCGGGATCAGAACCCCCTCCCGCTCTGAGAGAGGGCAGGGGGTGGGCCATTCCCCGCTGTATGCGCGAAGTGCTGGTACACTGCGCTCGCTGACGACACACGATGGAATTACTGGGAGTTGCTGCAATGAGTCTTGATGCCGTCGCGGAAACGTACCATGCACCACCGGAGGCGGTCGCGATGGTGCGCCCGATTGTGGATCGGATCGCGCGGCGGGACCGCGAGGGCGCGGACATCACCATCGCGCGCATGGCGCTGCGGTGCGCCGACCTCGTCGAACGTGGCTCGATGGGCGCGTGGGTCGCGGACACTGCCTTCACGATCCTCGATGTCTGGCTCACGGAGGAGTTGGAGCGGGGCGATGTCGGCGTGGATGAGCGAACATGGGAGTTGCTGACCGAGGGTAATCTGTTCCACGGGCAGGGTGTCATCTTCAAGCCGGACCTCTCCTATCTCCGGTCGGTCGCGACGGCAATCCTCTTCGATCACGGCTTGCCGGCGACGTATCCCGACCCCGATAATATCTCGGACTTCACCCAGTTTCGGGAGCGCCAGGACCAATGAGCAGGGAACGATGAGCACGGACAATCACCCGCACGCCGAGCGATTCGCGCGCTTGCAGGCGGGGCGCGATCAGGCGGAGGCAGAGGCGCGCCAGAAGCAGCACGCGCGCGGCAAGCGCACCGCCCGCGAGCGCGTGCTCGCCCTGCTTGACGCGGGCAGTTTCAGCGAACTCGACCCATACGCCGTCCATCGCTCCGAGCACTCCACGATGCCGGAGCGGCACCCGCTCGGCGATGGCGTCATCACGGGCTTCGGCACGCTCGACGGGCGGCCCGCCTGCGTCTTCTCGCAGGATTTCACCGTCTACGGCGGCTCGCTCGGCGAGGTCTTCGCGGAGAAGGTCGTCAAGATCATGGACAAGGCGCTGGCGGCGGGCGTGCCGATGATCGGCATCAACGATAGCGCGGGCGCACGCATTCAGGAGGGCGTGGAGGGCCTGGAGGGGTACGGGGCCGTCTTCTTCCGCAATGTGCAGTGCTCCGGCATCATCCCGCAGGTCTCGATCATTGCTGGGCCGTGCGCCGGTGGCGCGGTCTACTCCCCGGCGATGACCGATCTCGTCGTGATGGTGGACGGCATCGCGCAGATGTTCATCACCGGGCCGGACGTGATTAAGACGGTGACGGGCGAGGATGTGACGCACGAATCGCTCGGCGGGGCGCACACGCACGCCGAGCGAAGCGGCGTCGCCCAACTCGTCGCAGTGGACGAGGACCACGCGGTTGACCTCGTCCGCGCCTTCCTCTCGTACCTGCCGTCCAACAACCGCGAGCAGCCGCCCCACCTCCCGCCGACCGATGACCCGCTCCGCGCCGACCCCGAACTGGACAGCCTCGTCCCGGAGCAGCGCACGAAGCCGTACGACATGCGCGCGATCATCGCGCGGGTGGTCGATGGCGCCACGTTCCTGGAGTTGCAGCCGGAGTACGCGCGCAACATCCTTACCGGCTTCGCGCGGCTGGACGGTCACCCCGTCGGCATCGTCGCGAACCAGCCGCTGCACCTCGCGGGGACGCTCGACATCGCCGCGTCGGAGAAGGCGGCGCGATTCGTGCGGCTCTGCGATGCGTTCAATGTGCCGCTCGTCACGTTCGAGGATGTGCCGGGCTTCCTCCCCGGCACGGAGCAGGAGTACGGCGGCATCATCCGGCACGGCTCCAAACTGCTCTACGCCTACTGCGAGGCGACGGTGCCGAAACTGACCGTCATCACGCGCAAGGCGTACGGCGGCGCGTACGTCGTCATGTGCTCCAAGAGCGTCGGGGCCGATCTCAATCTCGCATGGCCGACCGCCGAGGTCGCCGTGATGGGGCCAGAGGCGGCGGTCGGCGTCATCGCGCGGCGCGAGATCGCGGCGGCGGACGACCCCGCCGCGAAGCGCGCCGAACTCGTCGCCGACTACGAGGAGCGGTTCGCGAACCCCTTTGCGGTGGCGGCGCGCGGCTACGTCGATGATGTCATCCCACCCCGCGCCACCCGTGCCCGCCTGATACAGGAACTCGCCCTCCTGCGGCACAAGCAACGTCCGTGGCCGGAGCGGCGGCACGGCAACATTCCTCTGTAACGCTTCAACCTCAACAGGCTGTTTTGTGCGGTAAGCAAGAGACTTGCGTCGAAGGGGAGTTCGCATATGGCGGTATCAACGATGGTTGTGCCGATGCAGCGTTATCGGTTCACCGTAGGCCAGTATGAGCGGATGGGCATGGCGGGGATTCTGACGGAGGACAGCCGCGTCGAATTAATCAATGGGGAGATCATCGCGATGAGTCCCATCGGGCCACGTCATGCTGATTGTGTCGCCATGCTTAACCGATTGTTGGCGCGTCAGGCTCCTGATACCGTATTGGTTGCCGTGCAAAACCCGATTCGCCTGCCGGATGATACCGAGCCGCAGCCGGACCTCTCGCTCCTTCGCTTCGCTCGATATACTCGTACTCTACCGATAGCCAGTGACACGCTCGTGGTGGTCGAAGTGTCCGATACCACGCTGGACTATGATCGCCAAGCCAAGTTGCCTCTTTATGCCGCAGCGGGAATCCCGGAGGCGTGGCTGGTCGATCTTGGCGCCAACCGGATTGAGCGGCACACCGAGCCAGGCCCGGATGGCTACCACCTGATCGCCCGCTTCGGCGTTGGCTCGGATATGGAGTCGGTCATTCTGCCGGAAATCGTCGTATCGGTGGACACCATTCTTGGTCTGGGCGCGTAACACGATGGAGAATTCTTCGGGGGTGGCGTGCAGAACATTGATGTGACACACGGCTATACGGATGCGAACGGTGTCCGCCTGCATTACGTCACGGGCGGGACGAACAACGCCGAACCGCTCGTGCTCCTGCACGGCTTCCCGCAGAGTTGGGTGATGTGGCGGCGCGTCTGGCCCGCGCTCGCGGCGCGACATCGGGTGATTGCGATCGATCTGCGCGGCTACGGCGATTCCGCGAAGCCGCCGGGGCAGGACGGGTACGACAAGGGGGCGATGGCGGCGGATATTCACGCGCTCGTCCATCAACTCGGCATCGGAACATTCGTCCTGATCGGGCACGACCGGGGCGGGCGAGTGTCGCGCCGGTATGCGCTCGATTACCCCGATGACCTCGCGGGCGTCGCGCTCCTGGGCATTTTGCCCGTCGAATACGTCTACGATCACTACACGGCGGCAGAGATTGCCGGGAAGTATTGGCATTGGGTTTTTCAGATCGTGCCGGAAATCCCCGAGCAGTTGATCGCGGGGCACGAGGAGGCGTATCTGGAAAAATTCTTCTCGCGCACGCCGGGATTGCTCCATCAGTTGCGCGCGGACGGCGCGTGGCGGGCGTATCGCGACGCCTTCCTGCAACCGGGCGCGGTCGCGGCGGCGTTGAGTGACTATCGCGCTGCGTACGCTGTCGATGTGCCGCGTTACCGGGCGGAGCGAGTGGCCGGCACGCGGATCACGGTGCCAACGCTCCTGCTCTGGGGCGCGCGCGGCAACCTCGCGGAGCGGCCGGTGCTTGATGTCTGGCGCGAAGTCGCGGACGATGTGCGCGGCGCGGCCATTGCCGATTGTGGCCATTATTTGCCGGAGGAGCAGCCCGCGCTCGTGCAGGAGCAGTTAATCGCCTTTGCGCGCGAGCGTTTTGATCGGTACGGATGAGACACAAGGAGTGCGGTGGGTGCAGACGGCGACGGTGCTGGTGGCGAATCGGGGCGAGATCGCGTGCCGGATCATCCGGGCGTGCCGGGCGCTTGATCTGCGCAGTGTCGCGGTGTACGGCGCGGGCGAGCAGGACGCGCGGCATGTGCGGATGGCCGATCGGGCGTTTCGCATTGAGGCGGCGACCGGCGCGCTCCCGTACCTCGATATTCCCGCGCTGATCGACGTTGCGAAGCGGTCGGGCGCGACGCTGCTCCATCCCGGTTATGGGTTCCTCTCGGAGAATCCGTCGCTTTCCGAGGCGTGCGCGGAGAACGGCATTACGTTCGTCGGGCCAAGCGCCGCGATCATCGAGGCGATGGGCGATAAGGTCGCCGCGCGCCGGATCGCCGCCGAGGCGGGCGTGCCAATCGTTCCCGGCACGGCGGACGCCGTCAGTGACCTCGACACCGCGCGGGCGTGGGCCGATGCGCACGGCTACCCGCTCGCGGTGAAGGCGGCGGGTGGCGGCGGCGGGCGGGGCTTCCGCGTCGTCGAACGCGCGGAGGAGTTGCCCGCCGCGCTGGAGGGCGCATCGCGCGAGGCGGCGCGCTCGTTTGGCAACGCCGCCGTCTATCTGGAGCGGTACTTCCCGACGCCGCGCCACATCGAGGTGCAGGTGCTCGCGGACGCGCACGGTACCGTCCTTCATCTCGGCGAGCGCGACTGCTCCGTGCAGCGGCGGCATCAGAAGTTGATCGAGGAGTCGCCCGCGCCAGGGATCGACGCAGCGACACGGGCGCGCATCACCGAGGCGGCGGTCGTGCTCGCCCGCGCCGTCGGCTACGTCAGCGCGGGGACGGTCGAGTTCATCGAACAGGGCGGCGAATTCTACTTTCTCGAAATGAACACGCGCGTGCAGGTCGAGCACCCCGTCACGGAGATGGTCAGCGGCGTCGATATCGTGCAGTGGCAGTTGCGGATCGCGCTCGGCGAGCCATTGACGCTGACGCAGGAGCGGCTCGCATTCTCCGGTCACGCGATTGAATGCCGCATCCTCGCGGAGGACCCCGCGCGTCGCTTCCAGCCGCTGCCCGGCCTCCTGACCGCGTACACCGAACCGGCGGGTGAGGGGATTCGGGTCGATGGTGGCTATCGTGCGGGGGACGCGATCCCGACGCAGTATGATTCGTTGATCGCGAAGTTGATCGCGCACGGGGCGTCCCGCGACGAGGCAATTGCGCGCATGGAGGTCGCGCTCGCCGCGTTCGAGATTGGCGGCGTGCCGACGACGATTCCGTTCCACCTCGCCGCGCTCGCGCAGCCGATCTTCCGCGCGGGCGAGGCGACGACGCGCTTCATCGAAGTCAGCGCGGTTGTCGCGACCCTCGCGCTGCAGCCCGGCCCCGTGCCCGCGCCACCGCCCGATGCGGGGCAGGTCGTCACCACCGAGATCGACGGCGAACGGCGGCAAATGCGCGTCTTCGATCTCGCCGCGACTGCCCAGCTATCACCGACCCAGTCGCGCCGCCCGCCGCCGCGCCTCGACCGGACGCGCAATGGCAATGCGGGAGCAAACGGCGCCATCACCAGCCCGATTCAGGGCGTCCTCGTGCGGCTGCCCGTCGCGGAAGGCGAGATGGTGGCAGCGGGCGCGGTGATCGCCGTTGTCGAGGCGATGAAAATGGAGAACGAGGTGCGCGCGGATCGCGATGGCGTCGTTGGCACTGTCCATGTGCGTCCGGGCGCGACCGTCACGGTTGGTGAACCGCTCGTCACCTTCAAGGACTGAGAACCGAACACGAAACGCCAAGAGGTGGAGGGAGATTTAACACAGAGTACACAGAGCGCACGGAGAGCACAGAGGAGAGATGCACCGAGGACGTACGCAGTTCACCGAGCAGTAGCAGATATGCCGTTTGAGCCTGTAGAGCCAGTCAGCACCTCAGAATATGGCAAAACCGCCTCTGTGCTAACACATTTTCCTCTGTGCTCTCTGTGTCCTCCGTGCGCTCTGTGTTATCTCCCTCCACCTCACGGTAGAATGTGCTCACATCGTATCGATGGGACGCGACACGGGAGGAACGCAGCCATGCCGAAGGATGTTGGGTTCGTGACGATGGGCAACGCGGCGGAGATGAGCGACGTGCCGGAGATCGGCGTCGGCATGCTCGGCTACGCCTTCATGGGCAAGGCGCACGCCAACGGCTACAAGCAGATGCCGTACATCTTCTGGCCGCCGCCCGCGATGCCGAAACTCGTCGCCATCGCGGGGCGCTCCGATGAGGCGGTACGGCTCGCCGCCCGCCGCTACGGCTTCGCGCGCGCGACGACGGACTGGCGCGAGATGGTCAACGACCCGGAGGTGCAGGTCTTCGACAACTGCGGGCCGAACAACCTCCACGCAGAGCCGACCATCGCGGCGGCGGCGGCGGGCAAGCACGTCTTCTGCGAGAAGCCGCTCGGGCGCACCGCGCGCGAGGCGAAGCAGATGCTCGACGCCGTCAACAAGGCGGGCGTGAAGCATCTTTGCGCGTTCAACTACCGCTTCGCACCGGCGGTGCTCCACGCGCGGAACCTGATCCAGTCCGGCGCGCTCGGTCGCATCTACCATTTCCGCGCGCGCTACCTGCAGGAGTGGATTCTCGATCCGAACTTCCCCATCGTCTGGCGCCTCCAGAAGGATGTCGCGGGGAGCGGCGCGCTCGGCGATCTCGGCGCGCACATCATCGACTTGGGCCGGTTCCTCGTTGGGGAGATGACGACGGTCTCCGCGCTCACGAAGACCTTCATCCCGGAGCGCACGGACAGCGAGGGGAACCGTCGGCGGGTGGACGTGGACGATGCATTCGCGGCCATTGTGGAGTTCGACAACGGCGCGCTCGGCACATTGGAGGCGTCGCGGTTCGCGCTCGGCCGAAAGAACCACAACGTCTTCGAGATCAACGGCGAGCACGGTAGCCTCGTCTTCAATCTCGAGCGGCTGAACGAACTGGAAGTGCATCTACCGGAGCACCAGCCAGAGAACTCGGCCGGGTTCACGACGGTGCTCATCAGCGAGGCGTCACACCCCTACTGGAAATACTGGTGGCCGCAGGGGCACATGATCGGCTGGGAGAACCTCTTCGTGCACGAGGTCGCGCACCTTCTCGGCGCGGTCGCGGGCGCGCACGATGTCGCCCCGATTGGCGCGACGTTCGACGACGGCTACCGGGCCGCGCTCGTCTGCGACGCGATTGTCGCGTCCTCCGCGCAGGGCGGCAGGATACCTGTCGCCCAGATGGCGGCACAGTAGCGGCGACGCTATGCGGCGGCGGAACCGGGCACGGCCTCTTCGCCCGCGTCCGTCGCCCCGATGTACAGGTGATTCGGCAGCACCAGCGGCGTCGGACGCACCGGGATGCCGGCGATTTCTTCCTGCTCGCCCACTTGCGCGGGGTTGATGAGGACGAGCGCGGGCGCCGCGCCGAAGCGCTCTCGGTACCGCTCCGCAGCGGCGGTGACTTTTGCCGTCAGCGAGCGCTTGCGGTCGTTGTCGTACCAGACGAGAAACATCTGCTTCCTCCATCACTGATGCGAATCGAAGGGCAGTATACCAGAACATCCGTTCTTCTTGCAAGAAATGGACTGTACGTGCAAAATGAACGTACTAGGACTTCCAGCCTAGTGTTCGTGATACACGACATTCAATGTGGATAACTCCCCGGAAAATGGGGATAATTCGTGGACAGTGTGGGTAAACGTGTACGTACAATCTGGATAACCGCTGCGGCATGCCATGGGCGTCCGCGCGCTTCTGGGGGACAATGGGCACACGCAGATCACCTGCCGAATACCAGCATGACCCCGCTGCACCCGCCCAGGGTCATGTCCCGGTATTAATACACGAGACGCTCCGGCTCCTCTCCCCGGTGCCGGGCAGGTCGATGATTGACGGGACGTTTGGTGGCGGCGGGCACACGCGGGCGTTGCTCGCCGCGTCCGCGCCGGACGGTCGTGTGCTCGCGCTGGACGCCGACCCCGATGCGATCGAACGTGGCCGTGTCGTGCAGGCCGAGGCAGGCGACCGGCTCATCCTGCGGCAAATGAACTTCGCCAACATGGCGGAGGCCGCGTCCGCAATTGGCTGGGGAGCGGGCAGCGTGCAGTCGATCCTGCTCGACCTCGGCCTCTCGTCGTTCCAGTTGGACAACGCAGAGCGCGGCTTCTCGTTCCAGCACGACGGGCCGCTCGATATGCGGTTCGACCCGACGCAGGGGGAGACGGCGGCGGAGATCGTCAACACGTGGGACGAGACCGCGCTCGCGGACCTCTTCTGGGCCTACGGCGGGGAATCCGCCTCCCGGCGCGTGGCGCGGCGGCTCGTGCAGCGGCGCGGGGAGCGACCATTCACGACGACGGCGCAACTGGCGGACGCGGTCGTTGGCGCGAAGGGCGTGCGGCGCGGCAAGATCCACCCCGCGACGCAGGTCTTTCAGGCGCTCAGGATCGGCGTGAACGATGAAGTCGACGTGCTCGCGCGTGCGCTGACGGCGGCGCGCGACCTGTTGCGCCCCGGCGGGCGGCTGGCCGTAATCTGCTTCCACTCACTGGAGGATCGCGCCGTGAAGCAGTTCTTCCGACACGAGGCGAGCGCGACGGAGCCGGACGTGCTGCCGCGCTCCGTGCCCGTGCAGCCCGCCGCGCGCACGCCCGGCCTGAGCATCCTCACATCGCGCCCCGTCGTGCCGTCCGCCGAGGAGGTCGCAGCCAATCCGCGCGCGCGTAGCGCCCGGTTGCGGGTGGCGGAGAAGTTCCCGCCCGAGGGAGGCGCGTGATGCTCTTTCCTGCTCGCCCGCGCGCGACGGTGACGCGGCCGCCCAGCCCGATGGCGGTGCCGCTGGAGCGCGTCGAAAACCCGTCGCTAACGACGCGCGTCGCGTCCGGCGCGCAGGATTTGCTGGCGCGGGCGCGGACGGAGGCGGTGCGGCGCATCGTGCTCTGGCTGCTCATCAGCGTCTGCGTCGGCACACTGGCGCTGGCATACCTGCTCCAGACCAGCCACGTCGCGTCGCTCGCCAGCCAGCGCGGTCAGTTGGAGCAGGAAACGGCGAAACTGCGCGACGCGAACGCGCGGCTGGCGGCGCAGGCGGCCGGGTTTCAGACGCTGACGCGCGCGGACGCGGCGGCGCGCCAGCAGGGCCTGCGCGAGGCGACGGCCGGGAGCGTCGCGTACCTCAGCCTGCCCGATGTGGCGGATCTGCCGCCCGCGCCGCCCGCCGCCGGGACGCGCGCACCGGGGCTGCCGCAGCGAATACGGAGCGCGCTCACGAACCACGCGAGCGCGGAGAGTCGGCGCGCAACCGCCATCGCGACACCGGGGGCACATCCATGACCAAAGGCGTAATCTCTGGCTGGCGCATCATGTCGCTCTTCTGCGTCTTCATCCTCATCACCAGCGCGATTGGCTGGCGGCTCGTCTCGTTCCAGGTCGTCGGCAGCGACCGCTTGCAGTCGCAGGGGCTGGCGTCCCGCGTCAAGGAGCAGGCGCTCCTGCCCCGTCGTGGGCTGATCCGCGACCGTGGCGGCCTTGTCCTCGCGACGAATATCCCCGCGACGGACATCTACGTGACGCCGAAGACGCTGACGGAGCGGGACCGCGTCCGCGTTTCACAGGAACTTGCCGCGATCCTCGCCCTCCCGCTCGACACCGTCTACGAGCGCGCGAGCAACATCAAACTCTTCCAGTCCCTGATCGCGCGACAGGTCGATGACGAGACGGTCAGGGCGATCAAAGGCCGCAATCTTCCGGGGATGATCTATCAGGAGACGCCGAAGCGCACCTATCCGAATGGTGCGTTCCTCTCGCCCCTCCTGGGCTTCACCAACGCGGATGGGCAGGGCGTCTACGGCCTCGAAGGGCGGTACAACGCGCTCATTGGTGGTGAACCGGGCCTGAGCGTCGCGGAGACGGACACCGCAGGCCAGCCGCTCGCCTTCGGCCAGCAGCAGTACCGCGCGCCGATCGAGGGCGCGGACATCGTGCTCACCATCGACGCGGCGATCCAGCGCATGGCGGAGGACGAACTGGCGCGGACGATCACCGAGCAGGGCGCGGCGGGCGGCACGATCCTCATCATGGACCCGAACACCGGCGCGATCCTCGCGTCCGCGTCCAGCCCGTCGTACGACCCGAACGCATACAACCGCGCGGACCCGCAGGCGTACCTAAACCCCGCAGTCGCCGCGACGTACGAGCCGGGCAGCACATTCAAGGTGCTGACGATGGCGGCGGGGTTGCAGACCGGCGGCATCACACCCCAGACCACGCTCGTCGATAACGGCTCATTTCGCGTGCAAACCGACACGATCTACAACCTCGACCGCAAGGCGTGGGGGCCGGAGACGATGACGCAGGTCCTCGAACGGTCATCGAACGTCGGCGCGTCATACATCGCCTCCCGCACGGGTAAGGAGAACTTCTACTCCATGCTCCGGCAGTTCGGCATGGGTCAGAAGACGAGCGTTGATCTCGATGGCGAGGAAATCGGCATCGTGCGCTGGCCCGACGACCCAACGAAGATCTGGAACCCGATCGACCTGGCGACGAATTCGTACGGCCAGGGACTCACCGTCACCCCGCTCCAGATGGTGACGGCAGTATCCGCGATTGCAAATGGCGGTACACTCTACACGCCGTTCGTCGTCGATCGAGTGGAGCGACACGGCGATCTGGTGCAGGATCATCGCCCGCAGCCGGTGCGGCGGGTGCTCCGGCCGGAGGTGGCGGCGACGGTGCGTGACATGATGACGGCGGCGGCGCGCAACGCGCTCGCGGACAAGATCAGCCTGCCGGGATATGCGATCGCCGCGAAGACGGGGACGGCGCAGATTCCGGACCCCAGGACGGGCAAGTACGTGGAGGATAAGACCATCGCGTCCATCATCTCATTCTTCCCTGCAGACAAGCCGCTCTTCACGGTGCTGATTAAGATCGACCAGCCGAAGAAGAACTCCCTCGGCGGGGACGTTGCCGCGCCGACCCTCGGCAGGCTCGCGGGGCAACTCCTCCACTACGCGGGCGTGCCGCCGACGCAGAGGAACCCATGATCCGCCTGAACGATGTCCTCGTCGGCACGAACGGGCAACTGGTGGGCAGCGGGGCGCTCCCGACCGATTTCCTCTTCACCGATGTCATCATCGACTCGCGCCAGGTGACGCGAGACGCGCTTTTCGTCGCGTTGCCGGGTACCGTGATGGATGGCCATGCATTCATCGACCAGGCCGCCGTGAATGGCGCGGCCTGCGCGATGGTGCGCGCCGATTGGTTCACCGCTCGCGGCGCGAGCGATGCGCCGCTCGCGCTGATCGTCGTGCCGGACACGCTCGCCGCGCTGCACAACCTCGCATCGTGGTGGCGGTCGCTCTTCCCCGCGCCACTCGTCGGTGTGACGGGGAGCGTCGGCAAGACGAGCACGAAGGAACTGATCGCCACCGTCCTCGGCACGCGCTTTCGCGTCCTCAAGAACCCCGGCAACCTCAACGCCATTACTGGGATGCCGCTGGCGCTGCTCGGGTTGTCGCCGGATGTCGAGGTCGCAGTGCTGGAGATGGGCCTCTACGACGCAGGCGACATCGCGACGATGGCGCAGGTCGCGCGCCCGACGATTGGCGTCGTCACGAACGTCGGCATGTCGCACGTCGAACGGCTCGGCACGCAGGAGGCGTTGATCGCGAGCAAGGGCGATCTCGTCGCGGCGCTGCCGCCCGATGGCGCTGCCATCCTCAACGGCGACGACGCGAATGTGCTGGGAATGCGGGCGCGGACGACGGCGCGCGTCGTGACGTACGGCATCGGGGCCGCGAACGACATTCGCGCGTCGGATGTCGAGAGCGAGGGACTGTCCGGCATCGCGTTTCGATTGGCATTGCCGGGGTCGGCGCCGGTGCGCGTTCGCTTGCCGCTCCTCGGCCGGCACAGCGTCCACACCGCGCTCGCTGCGACGGCAGTCGGCCGGGTGATGGGGCTGGGGCTCGATGAAATCCTGACCGGCCTTCAGGGCAAGCAGACGCAGCTGCGGCTCTACACCGTACCGGGGCCGAACGGATCGACGCTGATCGACGACACATACAACAGCAGCCCGCAGTCCGCGCTCGCCGCGCTCAACCTGCTCGCGGAACTGGAGGCGCCCCGGCGCGTCGCGGTGCTCGCGGACATGCTCGAACTCGGCGCGTACGAGCGGGAAGGGCACGCGCTCGTCGGGCAGCGCGCGGCGGAGGTGGTTGACCGCCTGTACACCTTCGGTAGCCGCTCCGACCGGACGGCGGAAGCGGCCATCACGGCGAAGATGCCCGCAGACGCGGTCGTGACCGTCCCACCGGACAAGAAGATGATCCTCGCCGCACGGCTCCGGGCCGATCTCCGCCCCGGTGACATCGTGCTCGTCAAAGGCTCGCGCGGGATGCACATGGAGGAACTGGTGGACGCCCTGCGCCTGCCCGCCACCAGTGCGATGGGCGGGGATGCATGACGGACGCGACGCTGCTTGTGGCGCTGCAACTGCCGGACCAGCCGCGCGCGAACCTCGCCGCGTCGCTGGCGCTGGGGTCAGTCGCGTTCGTGCTGACGATCATCATCGGCAGGCCGGTGCTGGTGCTGCTGCGCAAGTACAAGATCGGCAAGCGCATCCGCGTCGAAGGGCCGGAGAGCCACATGGTGAAGATGGGCACGCCGACGATGGGCGGCATCATGATTGCGCTGAGCGTCGTCACGCTGACCGCGCTCTTCAACCTCGCCGGGCGACTCTCGATGCTGCTGCCGCTCGGTGTGCTGCTCGCGTGCGCGACGCTCGGCGCGGTCGATGACCTCCTGAATCTCGTCGGCGGCTCACGCGAGGGGCTGACGGCGCGGTTCAAGTTCGCGTGGCTCTTCCTGTTCGCGATCATCGCGGCGTGGGTGCTTTACAACCCGCTCGGGTTGCACCGCGTCTTCATCCCGTTCGTCGGGAAGTTCGACATCGGCCTCTGGTATCTGCCCATCGCGATCTTCGGCATCATGGGAACGGCGCACGCGGTCAACCTGACGGACGGCCTCGACGCGCTCGCCGGGGGCACGGCGGCGGTCGCGTACATCGCGTACGGCGTGATTGGCTACTTGCAGGGGCAACTCCAGGTCGTCGCCTTCTGCTTCACGATGGTCGGCGCATTGATCGGCTTCCTCTGGTACAACGCGCACCCCGCGCAGGTCTTCATGGGGGACACCGGCTCACTCGCCATCGGCGCGGGGCTGGCGGTCGCGGCGTTCCAGACCGGCCAGTGGCTGATCCTGCCGGTCGTCGGCTTCGTCTTCGTCGCCGAGACGCTCTCGGTGATGGCGCAAGTCGGGTATTACAAGGCGACGCACGGCAAGCGGTTATTCAAGAAAGCGCCGTTCCACCACCACTTTGAATTGATCGGCTGGTCGGAGACGCAGGTGCAGATGCGTTTCTGGCTCGTCGGCATCGCGGCGGGGATGCTCGGCATCGCCCTCGCACTCTCGTAGGGGCACGCGCATGACGGCACAGATGGGCGAGCAACAACTGCGCGGCAAGCGGGCGCTGCTGATCGGGCTGGGGCAGCACGAGGGCGGCGCGGGCGTCGTGCGCTTTCTCGCGCGGGCGGGCGCGGATGTCACCGTGACCGACCGGCGCGACGCGGACGCCCTCGCGCCCGCGATGGCCGCGCTCGATGACTTGCCAGTCGCATACATCCTCGGTGGGCATGCGGGCGTCCGCGTCGGGGACTATGACCTCGTCGTGCGGAACCCCGCCGTGCCCACCGATGCGCCACTGCTCGCGGAGGCGCGCGCAGCGGGCGTGCCGGTGGAGATGGAAATGACGCTCTTCCTCGCCGCCTGCCCCGCGCCGGTGATCGGCGTCACGGGCACGAAGGGGAAGACGACGACCGCGCTCTGGCTCGGCCACGTCTTGCGCGCGTGGAAGCCGGAGACGGTCCTCGCGGGCAACATGGGCATCTCCGCGCTGGATGCATTGCCCGCCATCGCGCCGACCACGCCCGTCGTGCTCGAACTCTCGTCGTTCCAGTTGGAGGCGATGGGCGAGCGCGGCCTCAGCCCGCACATCGCCGTCGTCACGAACCTTTCGCCCGATCACCTCGACCGCTACCCGTCGCTCGCGGACTACCGCGAGGCGAAGTGGAACATCGCGCGATATCAGACCGCGCGCGACACGCTGATCGTGCCCGCCTGGCAATACGGTGACGCGGCTGCCGATCCCGGCGTCGCGTTCCTCGCGGAACGCGCGCAGCGGTCGTGCGCGATGGTCGTGCCGTTCGGGGCGTTGCCGCCGGTGCCGGGCTACCCCCCCGGTTCGTGGTGGATTGAAGACGCCGATACACTGCTGTGGACGGACGGGAAGCGGTCGTATCCGGTGGGGCGTGGCGGCGATCTCGCGCTGCGCGGGGACCACAACCGGATCAATGCGTGCGCGGTGGTAGCGGCGGCAATGGCGTACGGCGCGCCCGTCGAGGCGATCCGCGCCAGTTTGCGCTCGTTCCGTGGGGTGCCGCACCGCTATGAGGACCTCGGCGTGATTCGCGGCGTCCGGTACATCAACGATACGGCGGCAACGGCCCCGGCGGCGGCGGTCGCGGGCCTGGCGACGACCCCCGGCCCAGTGATTCTGCTCGCGGGCGGGTCGGACAAGGGGCTGGACTTCACCGCGCTCGTGGACGCGATGCTGCGCGCGAAGTCCGTCATCCTCTTCGACGGGCGCGTGCCGACACCGCTCGCGGCGATGCTGGCGGAGCGCGGGTACGCAGGGCGCGTGATCGGGCCGGTGCGGGGCATGGAGGATGCCGTGCGCCATGCGGTCGATCTCGCGACGGAAGGGGACACCGTGCTGCTTTCTCCGGGCGCGGCGTCGTTCGGCGTCTTCCAGAATGAGTTCGACCGCGGCGATCAGTTTCGCGCGGCGGTTGACCGCCTGCGCCACGAGGGGGCAATCGATGGCCGTTGAACGCCTGACCATCGCCCGCCCGCGCGGGGCCGCGCCCACGACGACACCGCAGGCAACCGGTCAGGTCGATACGGTGCTCGTCGGCCTGCTGATCGTGCTCGCCTCGTTCGGAACGCTGATCCTGTTCAGCGCGTCGTACGCGGTCGGCATCCGCGACACGGGCGACGGGCTGTATTTCCTGAAGCGGCACGCGCTCTTCGTCGCGATCGGCGTCAGCGCATTGCTGCTGACCGCGCGGGTGGATTACCACTTCTGGCGGCGCTTCTCAGTGCCTGCCATGGCGATCAACCTCCTGCTGCTCGTCGCCGTGCTGCCGGTCGGCACGACGGTCTTCGGGGCGCGGCGCTGGTTCGACCTCGGCCCGTTCCAGGTGCAGCCGAGCGAGCTCATGAAGTTTGTCCTCATCCTCTACATGGCCGATCTGCTCGACCGCAAGGGCAAGCGCATCCGCCATTTCTTCAACGGCGCGGCCCCGTTCGCGATCATCCTCGGCTTCATCCTCTTCCTCGTCATGCTGGAGCCGGACCTCGGCACGTCCACCGTGCTCGCGGTGATCGGGATCAGCGTCTTCCTCGTCGCGGGCGCGGACATGCGGCAACTAGGGTTGTTCCTCCTCAGCGGCGTCGGCATGTTCGCGACGCTGGCCCTGACCGCCCCGTATCGCCGCGAGCGGCTGCTGCTCTTCCTCCACCCGGAGCGCGATCTGCGCGACGCGGGGTGGCAGCTCTGGCAGGCGCGGATCGCGCTCGGCGACGGGGGGCTGTTCGGCCTCGGCCTCGGCGCGTCCCGGCAGAAGTTCAGTTGGCTGCCCGCCGCGCACACGGATGCGATCTTCGCGGTTGTCGGCGAGGAGTTGGGGCTGATCGGCTGCGCCGTAGTGATCGGACTGTTCGCGGCGGTCGCGGTGCGCGGCTATCGCACCGCGCTCAACGCCCCGGACCGCTACGGCGCGATCATGGCGACGGGCATCACGACATGGCTGGCGTTCCAGGCGGTTATCAACATCGGCGGCGTGACGGCGGCGATCCCGTTCACGGGCGTGCCGCTGCCGCTCTTCTCGTACGGCGGGTCGTCTTTCGCGGTGACGCTCGGCGCGCTCGGCGTGCTCATCAACATCTCCCGCTCGGCGGTGACGCAACGAAAGCGGCAGCGACCGGCGATCGCGGCGCGTGAGGTGGCCGATGCATAGCCGCGCGTCCGCGACGACAGCGCTCCCACCGCCGGGGTCGCGCGTGCATTTCGTGGGGATTGGCGGCGCGGGCATGATCGGTCTCGCGCGCATCCTGCTCGCGCAGGGCTACTGCGTCTCCGGGTCGGATTGGAGCGATTCGATTTCGCTCGCGACGCTGCGCGATCTCGGCGCAACGACGTGGGTGGGGCACGACGTGGATCATGTGGGTAACGCAGGTCTGGTCGTGATTACCGCCGCCATCCCCGCCGATAATGTCGAAGTCACCGTCGCCCGTGCGCGCGGCATCCCGGTAGTCAAACGTGCCGCGCTGCTCGGCTCGCTCGCGAACGCGCGCCGGTGCATCGCCGTCGCGGGGACGCACGGCAAGAGCACGACGAGCGGCATGGTCGCGTACATCCTCAGCCGACAGGGGGCCGATCCGCTCTTCGTCATCGGCGCGGAGGTGCGCGACCTCGGCACGAGCGCGCGGGATGGTTCCGGCCCGCTCGCCGTTGTTGAGGCGGACGAATACGACTACTCGTTCCTCCAACTGACGCCGGATGTCGCGGCGATCACGAATGTCGAGTACGACCACCCGGACATCTTCCCCGATGCCGCGACCTACACCGCAGCGTTCAACCAGTTCATCGGGCAGACGCGGTGCGGTGGCACGATCATTCTGAGCGCGGACGACCCCGGCTGCGCCTCGCTCGCCGTGCCGGAGAACAACGATGTGCACGTTAAAACCGTCGGCATGCTGCCGACCGCCGATTGGTTCATCACGCTCGGTGCGGATGGCGCGGTGACGCTGGCCCATCTGAACAGTGCCGTTGGAAAGGCTTCGCTTGCGGTTGCGGGGGAGCACAATGCGCGGAACGCGGCGATGGCGGTTGCGGCCTGCGCTGCAGTCGGCATCGATCCCGCTGTGGCCTTGCGAACCGTCGCGGCGTATCGCGGTGTCGGGCGGCGGTTCGAGGTGATCGGCGATGCGTCCGGCGTCACGGTCGTCGATGATTACGCGCACCACCCAACGGAAGTCCGCGCGACGCTCGCGGCGGCGCGACTGAAGTTTCCGGGCCACCGACTGATCGCCGTCTTCCAGCCCCACACCTTCAGCCGCACGGTGCGCTTCGTGCCCGAGTTCGCGGCGGCGCTCGGCGGGGCGGATGTCGCCCTCGTCACCGACATCTACGCGGCGCGCGAGCCGGACACCGGCACCGTCCATGCCCGTGACATCGTGCGGCGCATGGCCGCAGGGTGCGGCGAGTACACCGGTGGCCTCGATGCGACGGTCGATGCACTCGCGGCGCGAGTGCAGGCGGGTGATGTCGTGCTGACGCTCGGCGCGGGGGATATCACCGGCGTCGGGCCGACGTTGTTGCGACGGTTAGCCGCGCGTGAGGTTGGAGCATGACGGCAATGGTGCAACGGACAGACACTGCAGCGCTGAGACGCGATGAACCGCTCCGCCGTCACACGACGCTCCATGTCGGTGGCCCCGCCGATTGGTTCCTCAAGATCGGCGCGGCAGACGGCGGCGAGCCGCTGCGGCGCGCGTTGCAGTGGGCGTCGTCCGAGCGCCTGCCGATCACGGTGATCGGGGGCGGCAGCAATGTGCTCGCGGCGGACGCGGGTGTGGACGGACTCGTGATTAAGATGCTCACGCCGCGCCCGACGCTCGCGATTGACCGGAGCAACCCGGACGCGCCGGTTGTCACGGGCCACGCGGGGATGCTGATGTCCGGCTTCGCGGAGCGATGCGGCGCGCAGGGCCTCGCGGGGCTTGCCTGGGCGGTTGGGCTGCCCGGCACGCTCGGCGGCGCGGTCGTCAACAACGCGGGCGCGCACGGCACTGAGATGAGCGCGTCGTTCCTCGATGGGACGCTAATTCAGTATGACGGGAGCGCGCGGACGGTGACGGCGGCGGACCTCGCTTACCGCTATCGCCACAGTGCGATCAAGGATGGCGCGCTGCCCGGCGTATTGACGACGGTCCGTGTCCGGCTGTCGCCGGGCGACCCTGAGGAACTGCACGCCCTCGCGGTCGCGTACCACGACTGGCGGAAGACGGCGCAACCGCAGGCGGCCTCCGCCGGGTCGATGTTCCAGAACCCGCCCGGCGACGCAGCGGGGCGGCTGATCGAGGCGTGCGGATTGAAGGGGTTCACGATCGGGCAGGCGCAGGTCTCGCTGGTGCACGCGAACTTCATCGTCAATCTCGGCAAGGCGACGGCGGCGGAGATTGTCGCGGTCGGCGACTATTGCCGGGCATGCGTTCGCGCGCGGTTCGGCGTGGACATGCAGTACGAGGTGCAGCGGATCGGGCGGTGGCAGCCGCAGGATGAGGGTGTGCGATGACGAGTGAAGGACAGGCGCACGGCGCGCGAAAACTCCGTGTCGGCGTGCTCTTTGGTGGCCAGTCGAGCGAGCACGCGGTCTCGCTCGCCTCCGCGCAGTCGGTGATGGCCGCGCTCGACCCGGATGCATACGAGGTCGTGCCCATCGGCATCACGCGGCAGGGGCAGTGGCTCACCGGCGGCGACCCGATGCGCGATCTGCTCGCGGCGGGCGGACAGTTGACCGCGACGCCGCCGGATACGAGCGCGGTCGTGCCGGTCGCGCAGCAGGCAGTTGTCCCGGCGGGGCCGGAGGGGGCGGCGCGGGAATTGCACCGGCTCGATGTCGTCTTCCCCGTGCTGCACGGCCCGTTGGGTGAGGATGGCACGGTGCAGGGCTTCCTCGAACTCGCGGACATCGCCTACGTCGGCTCCGGCGTGCGCGGCTCGGCGGCGGGGATGGACAAGGCGATGATGAAGGCGCTCTTCCGGGACGCGGGCCTGCCCGTGCCGCGCACGGAACTCGTCCGCGAGCATGACTGGATGCACCACCCCGATGTTGTGACGCAGCGGTTGATCGCGGCGTTGGGGCTACCCTGCTTCGTCAAGCCGTCCAACATGGGTTCGAGCGTCGGCGTCTCGAAGGCAACGACCGCCGGTGATCTGCCGAGCGCGCTCGCCGAAGCTTTCCGTCACGACGACCGCGTCGTCGTCGAAGAGACGATCCGAGGCCGGGAGGTGGAGTGCAGCGTCCTCGGCAATGAGACGCCGGAGGCATCGGCGGTCGGGGAAATTCTCGTGCAGGGCCACGATTTCTACGATTACGAGGCGAAGTATACCGACCCCGGCACCCGCCTCCGCATCCCGGCGGAACTGCCGCCGCATATCGCAGACGCGGTATGCGCGGCGGCGGTGCGCGCGTTCCAGGCCATCGACGCGGCGGGACTGGCGCGGGTGGACTTCTTCTACGATGAGGGGGGCGACCGCATCCTCGTCAATGAGATTAATACGATGCCCGGTTTCACCGCGACGAGTATGTACGCGATGATGTGGCAGGCGGTCGGCGTCTCGTACGCTGAACTCGTTGACCGCCTGATCGCGCTCGCCATCGAGCGGCACGACCGGCGACGCCGCCGACGCGGGGAGGTGTAGCGATGGCCCGTGGCGTCACCGCAAAGCGCGTCACGCAGGCGTGCGTGCACACCCTCCGCTGGATGGTTGTCATGCTCCGCACCGGTCGGCTACCCGCCGGGATCGGCGCGGTCGGCCTCGCGGCGGCGCTCGCGTACGTCGTGACGGACGCGCAGTTCGCGGTGGATCGTGTCGTCATCACCGGTGTAGCGGCGCTGCCCGGATCGACCGTGGCGGAGGCGACGAACGCGCTTGGGCAGAGCGTCTTTCGCGTCGATGTCAATGATGTCGCCCGTCGGGTCGCGGCGCTGCCCGCCGTGCGGCACGTCGATGTGGCGGTGCAAGCGCCGGACACGCTCGTGATCCGCCTCGATGAGCGGCAACCGGTGATCGTCTGGGAAACGCCGGATCAGTCGTTCCTGATCGACGAGTCGGGCGTCGTCCTCGCGGCGGCGGACCCGGCGACAGCGAGCGCGCTCCCGCGATTGCGCGCGCTGGCGGGTGTGCCCGTGCCCGTCGTCGGTGGCTCCGTGGATGTGATGCCGATTCGTGCCGCCCAGACGCTCAACACGCGGCTGCCTGCGGAAACGGGACTGACCCGCGCGGTGGTGACGCTCGATCCGGTGCTCGGCTTGATCGTCCAGGCGGAGCAGTGGCGGGTGCTTGTGGGCACTGACGAACAAATGGGGCGCAAGCTTGCGGTATTAAACGTGCTATTACGGGATCAGACATGGTCGGACGCGGATGTCCGCGACCCGGAACGGCCGGTGCTCAGGAAGCGGCCCGATGCTGGCCGCGCCGTGCCGGGGCGGCGCCCGTAATCGATGAGGTGAACTGACGGTGGTACTGCGACGGAGTGCGGCGCAACGTTCACGCGATGTCATCGTCGGTATCGACGCGGGCAATGTCGATGTGCGCGTCGCAATCGCGGCGATGCATAGCGACGCGGGCGACGCATGGGATGGCGCTGCTGACGCCGTGCGGGTGCTCGGCTTCGGCGTCGCGACGGCGCAGGGAATCCGGCGTGGCGAGGTGGTCGATGCGCGACGATTGGGCGCGGTGATCCGGGCGGCGGTGGCGCAAGCGGAGCAGGCTGCCGGTCATCGGGTGCTCGGCGCGTACTTCAGCATCCCGCTCGGTCAGTTGCACGGCGGGGCGGTGAGCCAGCGATCCGGTCGCCTCCTGCTTTCGACGCCCGCCGCCGTCCGTGAGATGACGCACAGCGCCATCGAGCACGCGACGGTGTGGCAGCGGGTGGCGGCGGCGGCGGGCGTCGAGATCGTCGGGATCGTGCCGAGTGTGCTGGCCGCGAGCGCGGCGGTCATGCCGCCGAACGCGAGTGCGCCGGGGGTCGTCGTCGAATGCGGCGCGGAGCACACCAGTGTCGCGATCTTCGTGGGTGGTTCCCCGGTGAGCCTGGGCGCGATCCCCATCGGGGGGGATCATATCACGCGCGATCTCGCGGCGATCCTGAATATCACCCCGATGGAAGCGGAGCGGCTTAAGTTCGAGGTCGCGAATGTGCGGGCGAACGTCTCGGAAATCGAGGTGCTCGTGCAGGGTGCGGACGGCAATCGCACCTCGGTCTCCGTCGCGCTCATCGCCGCGATCATCACCGCCCGCGTCGATCAGATTTTGCGCCACGTTCATGAGATGGTGCGCCCGGCGCTGGCGAGTTCGTCTGTGCGTGATCGTCGTACCGGCCTCGGTGGGGCGGTCGGTGAGGTGGTTATCTGCGGCGGGGGGGCGACGCTCTCCGGCATGGCGCAGATAACGCGCACCGCGCTCGCCATGCCCGTGCGGATCGCGGGTGCGTGGGGTGTTTCCGGGCCTGCGGCGGTGCAATCCCCGGCGTACGCGCCCGTGCTCGGGCTGCTCCGCTGGCGTATGTCGGTCGATGCAACGAGTGAAACCGCACATTCCGGGCGGCGCGTCGTGGCGGTTGGCGCGCAGTCGCGCAATAGCGATCCGATAGGAGTGCAGGTGAAATTGGGGCAAAACAGGTGGCAAGCCTGGTTGCGTGAGTTCCTGCCGTGAGCGATACTGCATGGATAACGGGGGAGATGGACACAGGCTTCTGTGGGTGCGGGAGATCGACCCTCATCGCGTAGTTTGGCGAAGGGGAAGGACGAGGGCATGTTTGAATCTCACGTCGCGTATGGCGGCGAGAATTTTGCCCAGATTAAGGTGATCGGGGTTGGCGGCGGTGGGAGCAATGCCGTGAACCGCATGATCGAGGCGAAACTTCACGGAGTGGAGTTCGTCGCCGTTAACACGGACGCGCAGGCGTTGCTGCACTCGCAGGCGTCGTTCTGCCTCCGCATCGGCGACAAACTGACCAAGGGCCTCGGCGCGGGCGGGAACCCGCAGATCGGCGCGAAGGCGGCGGAGGAGACGCGCGAGGCGATCTACGATGTGCTCAAAGGCGCGGACATGGTCTTCATCACCGCCGGTATGGGCGGCGGCACCGGCACGGGCGCGTCCCCGGTGATTGCGGAGATTGCGCGCGAGGTAAGCGCGCTGACGGTCGGTGTCGTGACGAAGCCCTTCGACTTCGAGGGGCCGAAACGCCGCCAGAATGCGGAGGAGGGCATCTCGCTCCTGAAGGAGCGCGTGGACGCCCTCATCACGATCCCGAATCAGCGGCTGCTCGCGATCGCGGACAGCAAGATGACGTTCATCGATGCCTTCCGCCTGGCGGACGATGTGCTGAAGCAGGGCATCCAGGGGATCGCGGACTTAATCACGCGCCCCGGCATCATCAACCTCGACTTCGCGGACGTGAAAACGATCATGTCCGGCGCGGGGTCGGCATTCATGGCAATCGGGCGTGGGACGGGCGACACCCGCGCGCAGGACGCGGCGCGGATGGCGATTGAAAGCCCGCTCCTCGAGATGAGCATTCAGGGTGCAACGGGCATCCTCTTCAACATCTCCGGCCCGAGCGACATGGGCTTGCAGGAAATCTATGAGGCCGCCGAGATCGTGCGCGAGGCGGCGGATCAGAGCGTCAACTTCATCTTCGGCGCGACGCTCGACGAGCACATGGCGTCGCAGGAAGTCGCCGTGACGCTGATCGCGACGGGGTTCGACAACGACCGGGGCCAGCGCGTGCGACCGCTCTTCCCGCGCACCAGCCCGGAGCAGCCGCAGACGTACCGCCGCCCGACATCGCCCCCGCTCCCGCCGCAACAGCCCTATCGGCCGACAGGGAGCGCACCGGGTGGCACGCGGCAGCCGGACCCGCGCGAGGACGACCAGCGGCGTCAACCGCCAACACGCGGTGGGCAGCCGGAGTCGAAGCCCGGCAGCGATGATGATGACTTTGATGTGCCGCCGTTCGTCCATATCCTGCGTGGGCGCTAACGACGGCCCACGGCGAGGATTTGGATGCACTGCCCTTATTGTCAGGCGCCAGACACGCGCGTGATCGATTCCCGTGAACTCGGGAACGGCGAGAGTATTCGTCGGCGCCGCGAGTGCCAGGTGTGCGGGCGACGGTTCACGACGTACGAGCGCGTCGAGGCCGTCAGCCTGTATGTCGTGAAAAAAGATGGGCGGCGCGAGGAGTACGACCCGCGCAAACTGCGGAACGCAGTGCGGATCGCCTCCACCAAACGCCCGATCAGCGAGCAGGCGATCGACACGCTGATCGGTGATGTCGAGCGCGCGCTGTTCGACCTCGGGCAGCGCGAGGTGCCGAGCACGACGATTGGTGAGATGGTCGTGGAGCGGCTCCACGATCTTGACCTCGTCGCGTACATCCGGTTCGCGTCCGTCTACCGCGATTTCGCCGATCTGGAGGAGATGCGAGCCGCGATCGACGGGCTTGTGCGCGAGCGAACGGGCCGGGGCAATGGCGCGGCTCGCCGGGCGCGACGCGAGCCTACGTCCTAGCGCAGTTCGCGAGAAAAATTTGGTGGTGGCAGGCTGAAGGCCGCCACCACCGGGAACATCGCCCTAACTGCGCCAGTTCTCTGTGTATGGCACGAAAACGCCCCACGATGGGGGCGCTTTCGTCGAAGTTCGGGTTAGTTCAGGTGACCCTGAATCTTCTCCATCAGCTTGTTCTTGGGCTGGAAGCCAATGATCGTCTCGACGGGCTTGCCATCCTTGTAGAGCATGAGCGTCGGGATGCTCATGATGCCGAGGGTGCCGGCAATGCCCTGATTCTCGTCGACATTGACTTTGGCAATCGTTATCTTCTCGCCCAATTCATCGCTGATCTGGTCGAGGATCGGCGCAACCATTCGGCACGGACCGCACCAGGGCGCCCAGAAATCGACGAGCACGGGGCCGCTCGCATTTTCCACCTGCTCCTTGAACGTCGCGTCCGTTACCGCCATCGGGTGTGCCATTGTTACTGCTCCTTTTTCGCGCTATGCCGTCACGATTGATCGCTGCGGCAGTCTACACCGGAAACCGTTCCGGTGCACAGGTTCCAACGCGGGCGCCGCGTCCCGTATTCCTGCACAATGATGGCGGTGCAATGAGGCACGAACGGGCGTTCGTGCTGTGATACACTGACGGGCGTGTGGTCGTGGCCGGAAGGAGTGTTTGTGGTTCTGCGGATAGGCTTCGATGGCGCGATGCTTCGCGCGCCACATACGGGCAGCGGCCAGTACAGCGCGGCGCTCCTTACGGCGCTGCGCGCGATGCCAGACCTCGACGTTGCGGTCTTTTCCCCCGAACCACTCGCGACGGAACCGGCGGCGACGGTGATCGCCGCGCCGCCGCTCCTGCGGAGCGCGCGCGTCCGCAAGGTTTGGTGGGAGCAGGTCGGGGTTGCTCGGGCCGCTCGGCGCGCGGGCGTAGCGCTGGTGCACATCCCATACTTCGCCGCCCCACTCCGGCAGCGCGTGCCGCATGTCGTCACGGTCCACGATGTCATCCCGCTGCTTTTCCCGGTCTATGCGGGCGGGCGGGCGATGCGCGCCTATCTGCGGCTCGTCTCCGTGGGGACGCGCCGCGCCGCGCAGGTCATCACCGACTCGGATTGCTCAAAGCGCGACGCCATCCGCGTGCTCGGTCTCGATGCGCGGCGGGTAACGGTGGTGCCGCTCGCCGTGGAAGCGGCGTTCGGTGCGATGCCATCCAACGACGCGCTCGCCGCCGTTCGCGCGCGGCTCGGGCTGGGAGGCAAGCGCGTCGTCTTCAATGTGGCGGGGCTGGATGTACGGAAGAATGTCGAGACACTGCTTCGCGCCTTCGCACGGGCGCTCCCGAACCTCCCGCCGGACGTGGCGCTGGTGATCGGTGGCGGCGCGCATGGGAACGCCACGCTCTACCCTGATCCGCAACCGCTTGTCCGCGAACTGGGCATCGGCGATCGCGTGATCTTCCCCGGCCCGGTTTCCGCCACCGAGAAGCGCGCCTTGTATCACCTCGCCGCCTGCTATGTCGCGCCGAGCCGCTACGAGGGGTTCGGGCTGACACCGCTCGAAGCGATGGCGGCGGGCACGCCGGTGATCGCGGCGGACGCGAGTTGCACGCCGGAAGTCGTCGGTGACGCCGCGTTGCTCGTCGCGCCGGACGATACCGACGGGTTCAGCGCCGCGCTCGTGCGCGTGTTCACCAATGCCTCGCTCGCGCAGCGACTGAGCGAGGCGGGACGAAGGCAGGCGGAATCGTTCAGTTGGGAGCGCACGGCGGCGGCGACGCGCGGCATCTATCAGCGGGTCGCCAACCCGCCGGTGCACGCGAATGTGCTCACCTCAAGCGATCAACCGGCGGAGATGACGCGATGAAGGTCGTGATGCTCTCGAAGGCGATGGTGACCGGGCCGTATCAGAAGAAGGCGGAGGAACTCGCTCGCCTGCCAGGTGTCGAACTGACCGTCATCGTGCCGCCCGCGTGGCAAGAGCCGCGTGTCGGGGTGCAGAAGCTCGACCCGCAGTTTACGCAGGGGTACGAATTGCTCGTGACGGAGATGCGGTTCAACGGCCATTTTCACTACCACTACTACCCGGCAATCGGCAAAATCCTGCGCGACCTCCGGCCGGATGTCTTCCACATCGACGAGGAGCCGTTCAATTACGCGACCTACCACGCGATGCGGGCAGGGCAGCGCGTCGGCGCGCGGATGTGCTTCTTTACGTATCAGAACATCTTCAAGAAGTTGCCGCCGCCGTTCGCGAACTTCGAGCGGAGCGTCTACACTGGCACGGATGTCGGCGTCGCGGCGAACCAGGCGGCGCTGGAGGTGATCCGGGCAAAGGGGTTCGCGAAGCCCGCCGTGGTCATCCCCCAGTTCGGGGTGGACCCGCAACTCTACCAGCCCGCACCGCCGCAGGTGCGGCCCGCGAACCGCCCGCCGACGGTGGGGTACATCGGCCGCTTGGTCGAGGAGAAGGGGATTCAGGTCCTGCTCGACGCCGTCGCGCTCCTGCGCCAGCCGTACCGGCTGGAGGTGATCGGCTCCGGCTATTACCGCACCGAGTTGGAGGTACAGGCGGCGCGGCTCGGTATCCGCGACCGCATCTTCTTCCGCAACTCCGTGCCGTCGCGCGATGTGCCGCAGGTGCTCAGCAAGATGGACATGCTGATCGTGCCATCGCTCACACGGGCGAACTGGAAAGAGCAGTTTGGCCGCGTCATCATCGAGGCAATGGCCTGCGAGGTGCCGGTGATCGGCTCCGACTCGGGCGAGATCCCCAATGTCATCGGGGACGCCGGGATCATCGTCCCTGAGGGCGACCCGGAGGCGCTCGCACTGCGCATCTGGGAACTGATGGAGGATCGCGTGCGCCGCCTCGAACTCGCGGCGCGCGGTCGGCAGCGGGTGCTGCGCTACTTCACCCAGCAGCAGATCGCGCTGCGCTATTACCACCTCTATCAGGCGATGCTCTACGGCAACATGCCGTATGAACCGCCGCCGCCGCCGCCCGTCTTCGTCGGCCCTGCGGGCTATCAGGCGCCGCCGACACCGCATAATGGTGCGCGCCCGATGGCACCCGCGCAACCGCTCGTCAGCGGCAACGCCAGTTCCTACACGCGGTCGGGTACCAACGCCACCGCGTCATCAACGAGTTTCACACCCGCGCCACGTCCGAGTGACCCAATCGCGCCGCCGGACGATGAGTTGGCGTATCCACCGGGGTACGGGGACACACCCGTGGACGAACCATCGCCCGCGTTCGACCCGCGCAGCATCGCCGCATCACCAATTGAGTACGAACCGGAGCCAACGGTGCCGGATTGGTGGCCGTCGTCATCGTTGCGCCCGCCCCGCCCGCCGGAGCGACCGTGGTGGCGCGACGACGAGCGCGATGCGGACTAGCCCGATGACCCGGCCACGCAGGAGCCGGTGAGCGCAGCGCCTGCCGTGCTACCGCTCAGGGTACCGGTGTCGCGGGGTAGGAGCCGAAGACCGTGACGGTGTCGGCGCGGGCCTGCAACCGTTCGAGGGCCTCGACGACGATCGGGTCTTCGCGGTGGCCCTCGAATTCGATCAGGAAATAGTACTCGCCCATCGTGACCTTCTTCGGCCGACTCTCAATGTGGATCAGTTGGATGTGCGCCTGCGCCAGTTCCGCGAGGCAGGCATGCAGTGATCCCGGCACGTTGCGCTGCGTCGTGAAGACGAGGCTCGTCTTGTCCTTGCCCGTTGGCGGGTGGTCGCTCGGCGCAAGAACGATGAAGCGGGTGAAGTTGCGCTTCTCGTCCTGAATATCGGCGGCCAGCATCGCGCCGCCGTATACCTCCCCGGCGCGGAGCGTGCCGATGGCGGCCACGTCGGATGCCTCGCCCGTCGCCACCTCCTCGACGGCGGCTGCCGTGGACAATGCCGCCGCCGTCGAGACACCGGGCAGCAGCCGGTCGAGGAACCGGCGACATTGCCCGATCGCCTGCGGGTGTGAGATGACGCGCGTGATCGTCGTGATGTCGCTGCCGGGCCGACCCCAGAGGTAATGCCGCACCGGGAGAATCACCTCGCCGCGAATGCGGAGCGGCGTTTCGTGGATCAGCAAATCCAATGTCGTGCTGACCGCGCCTTCCAGCGAGTTCTCGAATGGCATCACCGCCTCGGTGGCGACACCCGTCTCAACCGCGTGCGTCAACGCGGGGAAACTCGGAAAGGGGAGGGCGCGCCAGCCATCGCTCTGCGCGTTCGCATAGGCATTCGTCGCCTCCTCGCTGAATGTGCCAATCGGGCCAAGAAAGGCGATCCGGCGCGTCGCTGCTCCCATACACGTTGCCTCCCGTGTTTGTGCAATGCTACGAAGTGGACGGTGAAAGATTGGCGGTCTCCGCAAATTGCGCTTTTTGAACATGCATTTGCGGTAATCGCGTTGACAAGAGCAGCTGCGAGTGGTACACTCTGCCCAATCCGGTGGTGTATGTACAGATTGCACGTGCTACGCAAGCGATGTGCCGAATTTGAGTATATACCGGATTCGGGCAAGGATTGGTATCGGTAACGCGGCGCCCCGCTGCGGTTGGGACAGCACCATGCTACCACCACACTCGAACTAGCGACCCAGAGACATACGACGATGTTGTGTTCCGTACAGGGATTTGGCCCACATTACATGTTCATGTAACATGTTGGTACGTCCTGTGCGATTGACATAACGATGCTGCGCTGATCGCGTTCCATTTGAACATTTCGGAGGCCACCTGCTGCTTGGGTCGGTTACGCCGGTGGATTCGGCATATCCCACGAAAGGCACACTCCCATGGATCTTCTCGAACGATTAGAGACGTATCGAACGGAGGAACGTAAACTCGCTTGGTCGGGCACGTTCGCGGACTATTTCGCCATGGTTACCAAACAGCCGACCATCGCGCGGCTGTCGCACGCGCGCATTTACCATATGATTCTCGATGCAGGCACATCACCCAACAGCGACGGGACGACGCACTTCCACTTTTTCGATGATGAAATCTACGGTGTTGATCCGACACTTCAGCAGATCGTCGAGTACTTCCGCTCGGCGGCGTCCCGGCTCGAGGTGCGCAAGCGCATCCTGCTCCTGATGGGGCCGGTCGGCGGCGGCAAGAGTTCGATTGTCAGCCTGATGAAGCGCGGATTAGAGCGGTACTCCCGGATGGACGCGGGCGCGGTCTACGCGATTCAGGGCTGCCCGATGCACGAGGAGCCGCTGCACCTCATCCCGGACACAATGCGCGCGGAAATCGAGAAGGAGTACGGCATCTTCATCGAGGGCGACCTTTGCCCGCGCTGCCGGTACGAGTTGCAGCACACCTACGGCGGGCGTGCGGAGGACATGGTGATTGAGCGCATCGCCTTCTCCGAGAAGGAGCGCATCGGCATCGGCACCTTCACACCATCCGACCCCAAGTCGCAGGATATCTCGGAGCTCGTCGGCGGTATCGACTTCAGCACCATCGCGGAGGTCGGCGTCGAGAGCGACCCGCGCGCCTACCGGTTCGATGGCGAGTTGAACATCGCTAACCGCGGCGTGATGGAGTTCGTCGAGATGCTGAAGACGGACGAGAAATTCCTCTACGTCCTCCTGACGCTCTCGCAGGAGCAGAACATCAAGACGGGCCGCTTCAGCATGATCTACGCGGACGAGGTCGTCGTCTCGCATACAAATGAGCACGAGTATCAGGCGTTCGTCGGCAACAAGCGCTCGGAGGCGTTGCAGGATCGCATCATCCTCGTCAAGGTGCCGTACAACCTGCGCGTTTCGGACGAGGTGAGCATCTATGAGAAGTTGCTGAAGCAGAGCACAATCGCGAAGGTGCACATCGCGCCGTATACGCTCGAAACCGCCGCGACGTTCGCCGTGCTGACCCGGCTGGAGCCGTCGAAGAAGGCAGGCATGAGCTTGCTGAAGAAACTCAAACTCTACGACGGTCAATCCGTGGACGGCTATCAGGAGAAGGACGCGCGCGAATTGCAGGAGGAGGCGGAGCGCGAGGGGATGGACGGTATCTCACCGCGCTACGTCATCAACCGCATCTCGGCGGCGCTCGCGCGCGAGGGCACGATGTACATCACGCCGATCGACGCCCTGCGATCGCTGCGGGACGGCCTGGACCAGCACACGAGCGTCACGAAGGAGCAGCGCGAGCAGTACCTTAACCTGATCAGCGACGCGCGCAAGGAGTATGACGAGATCGCGAAGCGCGAGGTGCAGCGCGCCTTCGTCTACTCATTCGAGGAGAGCGCGAAGACGATCTTCAACAACTACCTCGACAACGTGGAGGCGTTCTGCAACCGGACGAAGGTTGTTGACCCGATCACGGATGAGGACGGCGAGCCGGATGAGCGCCTGATGCGCTCGATTGAGGAGCAGATCGGCATCACGGAGAACGCGAAGCGCGCCTTCCGCGAGGAAATCCTCATCCGCATCTCGTCGCTCGCGCGGCGCGGGGTGACGTTCGACTACGCATCGCACGACCGGCTGCGCGAGGCAATCGAGAAGAAATTGTTCACGGACTTGCGGGATGTCGTCAAGATCACCACGAGCACGAAGACGCCCGACGCGGAACAACTGCGGCGCATCAACCAGGTCGTGGACCGGCTGGTAAGTGAGCAGGGATACACGACCGATTCCGCGAACGAACTCTTGAAATATGTAGGGGCATTGCTGAACCGGTAGGTACTTCCCCACATATGTGGGGTGAACCGGGGCCGGTCGATCGGGCACGGCACAATGACAATCCTTCCCCATGCACGTGGGGATGCAGCAGACAATTACTCGCGCTTTTGTCATGTAAGGCTGTGCTGGAGGGACGTCACAAATGGATGGTTCGCCGACTAGCATATCGCAACATGATTGGTCTTTACATCGAAAAGGCCCGATAGACCAATCAAGACACAACGAGAAGATCAAGGATGCCGTGCGGAAGAACCTGGCGGATATCGTCTCCGAGCAGAGCATTCTGACGACCGACGGGCGGAAGGTCATCAAGGTGCCGATCCGGTCGCTCGACGAGTACCGCTTCCGTTTCGGCGACGACGGGCAGCAGGGCGTCGGGCAGGGGCAGGGCGGCACGCAGGTCGGCGATGTGCTCGAACGGCGCGGCGGGCAGCGGGGGCCGGGCAAGGGGCCGGGCGCGGGCGAGGAGCCGGGCGTCGATTACTACGAGGCCGAGTTCACGCTCGATGAACTGACTGCACTCATCTTTGAGGACCTCGGATTGCCCAATCTGGAGGAGAAGAAGACGCAGACCGTCTCGGCGCCGTCGATCCACTTCAACGATATTCGGCGCAAGGGCACCCTGCCGAACCTCGACAAGAGGCAGACGCTCAAGCAGAACCTGAAGCGCAACGCGATGCATGGCCACGCGCGGGTGGGCGACTTCAAGCCGGAGGACCTGCGGTTCAAGACGTGGGAGGAGACGTTCGACCGGCGCGCCGCCGCCGTCGTGCTGGCGATGATGGACGTCTCCGGCAGCATGGGAACGTTTGAGAAGTACATCGCCCGCTCGTTCTACTACTGGATGCTCTCCTTCCTGCGCACCAAGTACGACAATGTCGAGATCGTCTTCATTGCCCACCATACGGAGGCGAAGGAGGTCACGGAGGAGGAGTTCTTCACACGCGGGGAGTCGGGCGGCACGAAGGTCTCGTCCGCGTACCAACTCGCGCTGGAATTGATCGAGACGCGGTATCGACCGGCAGATTGGAACCTCTACCCGTTCCACTTCTCGGACGGCGACAACTGGCCATCGGACAATGCGTTGTGCAAGGATCTCGTTATGCGGATGCTGGAGATCTCCTCGCTCTTCGGCTATGGGGAAATTCGGCAGGGGCGGTACGCTTATCATAGCACGCTGATGAGCACGTTCGAGCAGATCAGCCATCCGAAGATGCTGCCGCTCGTCATTGGCGCGAAGACCGATGTCTACCCCGCATTGCGGAAGTTCTTCGGCCCGTCGGTTCCATCAACCGGCGGAGCGCCAACGGCGACCGCCGCGCTCGCGCGGTAGCGAGGAGTTGTTGCAATGAGCCTCGCGACATCCGCCACCCGTATCGCCACGATGGATGAGCTTCAGGAGGCGTGCGAGCGCATCTGGAACATTGCGTGGGAGATGGGCCTGCGGCCCTTCCCGATGCACTACGAGATCGTGCCGTCGTCGATTTTGTACGAGTTTGGCGCGTACGGGCTGCCGGGCCGGTTCTCCCACTGGACGCACGGCAAAGCGTACCATCAGATGAAGACGATGTACGATTACGGGCTGTCGAAGATCTACGAACTCGTCATCAACACGAACCCGTGCTACGCATTCCTGCTCGACACCAATGGCTTCGTGCAGAACAAGATGATCATCGCGCATGTGCTGGCGCACTCGGATTACTTCGCCAACAACGCCTACTACGCGCGCACCTCGCGCCGGATGCTGGAGACAGTCTCGGTCAACGCGAACCGGCTGCGGCAGTACGAATACGAGCACGGCAAAGAGGCCGTCGAGAAGGTGCTCGACGCCGCGCTCGCGATTCAGGAGCATGTGGAGGCGGGTGCGACGGCCTACAAGCGCCGCCCCCTCTTCGATGATGACGGACGACCGAACCCGCGCCCGAAGCGCAATGCGCACGGTGACGGGCCGTACGGTGATGTGTGGCGCGAACGGGCGGACTCGCTCATCCCCGTCGCGGGGCGACCGACAGGGGAACCGGCGCGCGACCTGCTCCTGTTCATCACCGAGCACGCGCCCGCGCTGGACGACTGGCAGCGGGACATCGTGCAGATCATCCGCGCGGAGATGCTCTATTTCCTGCCGCAGATGCAGACGAAAATCTGCAACGAGGGGTGGGCATCATACTGGCATGTGCGCATCATGCGCGAACTCGACCTGACGGACGATGAATTGATCGCCTTCGCGGATCTCCACGCTGGGGTGTTGCAGCCCTCGCCTCGGCGCATCAACCCGTACTATCTCGGCTACAAAATCCTTGAGGACATCGAGCGGCGGTACATGACGGACGGCGATGACCTCACCACCGCGCGCGAGAAACTGTTCGAGGTGCGGGAGATCGAGAACGATGCGTCGCTCCTGCGCAATTACCTCACCCGCGAACTCTGCGACGACCTCGATCTGTACGTCTACGGGCAGCAGGGCGACGATGTGGTGGTGACCGACAAGAACTGGGAGCGTGTGCGGGACTCGCTCGTCGTGGAACTGACGTCGCACGGGCGGCCCTTGATCGTCGTGGACGACGGCGATTATCGGGGGAACCGCGAGCTCTACCTGCGCCACGCGCACGAGGGGCGGGACCTCGACCTCGGATACGCGGAGAAGGTGCTGGAGTACGTGACCACCCTCTGGGGCCGCACCGTCCACCTGGAGACCTACAACGACGACGCGCAGTGTGTGCTCTCGTATGATGAACAAGAGGGCCATCGCCGGAAAGGCTGATTTGTTCTTCCCGGCGGCTGGAAATGTTGGTGGCGGCGGGCTTCAGGCTGCCGCCACCTGGCCGTTTAGGGTCTAGGTATCGTCCCGTGCGGCGCGTGCCGCCACCCACATCACGTTGATGGGTGCGGGCTGGCCCGTCCACGCTTCCCATGCGAGCGCGCCCTGGTGCACGAGCATTCCCAGACCATCGATAGTCCGATAGCCCCGTTCTGCGGCATAGCGGAGGAGCGCGGTGGGCCGGTAAATAAGGTCATAGACGACAGCGGCGGGTGGGAGGAGCGCGAGCGCTGCGTCGTCAAGCGGCGTCGCGTCACCGTGCAGGCCGACCGAGGTTGCGTTCACGAGTAACGCCGCCCCCGGCAGTATGTCGTGCAGCGCGTCGCTGCCGAGCGTGTACGCCGTGCAGACGGTCGGATACTGATCCGTGATCTCGCGCGCGCGCGCAATCGAGCGGTTCGCGATGGCGAGATGCCCCACACCCATCGCGGTGAGGGCGGCGGCAACGGCACGCGCGGCGCCACCCGCGCCGAGCAGCACGACCACACGACCCTGCATGACGACATCATGCGCGCGGAGATCGGCAGCGAAACCCGGCACATCGGTATTGAGGCCGCTGAGCCGCCCGGCATGATTGACGATGGTATTGACCGCACCGAGGGCGCGCGCGTCGTCGCTGAGCGCATTGAGAAAAGGGATGACATCGCGCTTGTACGGCACCGTCACATTCGCGCCGAGCATGGCGTCGGTGCGGAGCGACGCGACCGTTCGCTCCACATCCTCCGGCGGCACGTCCGCAAGCGCGTAGCGTGCATCGATGCCAGAGGCGGCGAAAGCGGCGTTCTGGAAGGCGGGCGAGACGCTATGCCCGAGCGGGTGACCGATCAGGACGACGCGGCGGGTGGCCGCCGTCACGGCTTCTGATACTTCCGCTTGTTGTCTTCCTGCTCCTGGTTCGTCTTCGCGAAGGCGTGCGTACCGGAGCCGTCATTCTTGGCAACGAAGAAGAGGAATTCGTTGTTCGACGGAGTCAGCGCCGCTTCGAGCGATTTCAGGCTCGGGTTGCAAATCGGCGTTGGGGGCAGCCCGCCGCCCTTGTTCTCTGGATTGACATACGTGTTGTACTTGCTGGGTGTGTCCAGGTCTTGCTGTGTCAGGTCCTTTTTCCACCATTTCGTCTCGTTCCCGACCGCGTACTGGACGGTCGGGTCCGCCTGCAATGGCAGCGGCGGCTGGCTCTTGAGCCGGTTGTAGTAGACCGCCGCGATATCCGCGCGGTCAATGTCGGACCCCGCCTCGCGCTCGACAATCGAGGCGATGATGAGGACCTGATACATGTTCGCCGCACCCGCCGGGGGCTTCCCGCGCGTCGTGGCGGGCTGGGTATTGAGTGCGGTCTTCAGGCGCACTTGATAGTTGTCGAGCATCGCCTTGATGACGGTGGTCGCGTCGGCGTCAGCGGCGAACTTGTACGTGTCCGGGAAGAGATAGCCCTCCAATGGCGCGCCCGGTGGCCGGTCCTTCAGAAAGTCGTAGTTAAACGTCCCCGTTTTCGCTGCCGTGAGGAAATCGGCCGCCGCGATGCCGAGGCCCGCCTCACGCAGGACGCCGGGGATTTGCTCCATACGTATACTCTCGGGGATCAGAACATTGCGCTCATCTACCGCCGCCGCTATCGCGGGCACGACCTCCGTGCCGGAGATGCGGTCAACGACCTGCGCGAGCGACATCCCTTTTTGCAGCGTGTACGTGCCCTCATCAAAATACTTCGCCTTCTGGTTGGCGAAGACATAGACACGGAAAAAGTTCACGTTGGAGATGAGGCCCTTCGCCTTCAAATCCTTGCCAATGGACGCGACGGATTCATTCTTGGCGATGGTGACGGTGACCGTCTGCCCCGTCGGCTTCGCCGCGCTCTCTTTGGCATAGTTGTACGCCCCGCGCGCCCCGACGAGCGTCAGGCCCGTGAGAACGATGATCGCGCCGATTTTGATGAACTGAATTAAGAACCGCACGGTATGCCGACCTCCGACGGGGCCCGAATCTCACATGCGCGACGCGCCCGGTTGGGCGGCTCATCGCGGAGCAATCCTAGCAAAACACCGGGCGCGGCGCAAAAGCGACACACAAAAGAGCCTGCCCCCAGTACACCACGGTGGATAGGCACCACGGCGTACGTCAGAGCAGGCGATTCGGGCCGACCGGGGGATACCGGAAGGGAGAGGCGTCCCCACGATCGAGAGCCGATTGCGTCGGTTTGTGGCGGCGCTGCGACCACGCCACTACATCCCCACGACTCCATGATACCGGCCCAACTTTTGGGGAGCCATAGACAGGGGAACCAATTATTCCCTTTGCATTCGTGCATTCGTACAACGCCCGACGAGAAACCGCCGCGCTACACTGTGTTTGATGGCATTGTACGTCTGCCCACGCGGAACAGAACGGAAAGTCTGTGCGATTACACAACCGTTTGGCAGATAATCGGTGACAGATGAGGTGACCATGGCATCTCCGGCGACCCCTGCATTCCTTGCGACCCGTGATCTCTGCCGCCGCGACTCGCGCCTTCGTTTGCGACTACCGCCCGAGGTGGAACGGGCGACGACGCTTGACGCCACGACGGTGGACATCACGTATGCGATGACGATGCGACCCCTCCCGCCGTTGCTCCGGCCGCTGCATGGGGGCGAGTTGATCCTGATGCCCCAGCGCATCTGGCCCGATGTGGCGGGGTACGTCGGCAATCTGATGGCGGACCTCGGGCGCAATGGCGTCTCGGCGATTGTGATCGAGCCGGATCACCCGCTCGCCACGCGCGAGATGCGGGAGAATATCGCGGTCATCATCGCGGACGTCGCGGTGGACGCGCTGCTCGAATCGCACCTCAACGCGCTCATCCAGAACCGTGGCAGCGACCTTTACCGCCTGACGACCGACCTCGATCGCCGGTTGACGGGCATGAGCGCGGGCGCGGATGCGCTGTCGGCGTTGCTCGCGACGGCGGCGGAGGCTTCCGGGCGCGGCGTGCTGCTGACGGACACAGCGGGCCTGCCGATCTGCCTCGCGGGCGGTGGGATGCCGGGGTACGTCGATGAACTGGCGCGGCAGGCGGTGCGGTCGCACGGCAAGTCGTTGATCGTCCACGCGCCGGACGGCGACGGGCGGCTGACCACGCCGGTGCGCACGGCGGACGGTGTGCAGGGGTATTTGTCGCTCGCATCCGGGCGCGCGGCGTTCACCGAGACGGACCGACTGATCGCGGAACGAACAGCGTACGCCTGTTCATTCGCGTTGATGCGCGTCGGGTCCGTCACGCCCGCCGTGCGGCAACTGGGGCCGACCCCGGCGGAGATGGATCGGTCACTTCGCAATCTACTACTCGGGAGATTGGAGACGGAGTCGGCGGCGCTGGCGGAGTGTCGCGCGATCGGGCTGGACCCACACCGTGGCGTGGCGGTGCTGCTCGCCGCGCCACCACCGGATGCGGAGTCGCTCGGCGTTATCCGCGCCGCGCTCGAAAGCGCCGTTTCCGGTTGGCAGCCCCGCGCGTTCGTCATGGAAGTCAGCGAGGCGAGCGCGATCGCGGTGCTCGTCCCGGTACTCGACGGCGAGGTCTCGCGGCGCAAGGTAGTCGAGGCCGGGCGGCGACTCGCGGAGGAGCAGGGGATGAACGGCATCGCCGTTGGCATCAGCGACCGGCAGGTCGGCTGGCATGGCATCGCGCAGGCGTTCCAGCAGGCGTACTTCGCGCTGCGGCTTGGTGCGACGGCGGCGGTGCCACGCGCCGTGGTGGACAGCGGCACGGCGGGCGATCTCGGCATCTACCGTCTGCTGTACCCGCTGTGGCGGTCGGATGACCTGGAGGCATTCTCCGCCGAGGTGCTCGGTGGCCTGCTCGCCTACGACGAGAAGCGCGGCGGCGGGCTGGTGCAGACGCTCGAAGCGTACCTCGATCTCGGCGGTGGGATGCAGGAGATCGCCGATCGACTCTTCATCCACCGCAATAGTCTGATTTACCGCCTGCGCCGGATCGAGGAGTTGACGGGGCGGATGCTGGCGGACCCGCACGATCGGCTGCTGCTGCACCTCGCGCTCAAGGTGCGGCAGATGCCCGTACCGCCACCGACGCGCGGCATGCGATGATCGCTCCATCGCCTGTTTCGCGGTAATTGTAAAATGCTTCAGGAGGTTCATGCAATGGCAGTGACAGGGACGGCGGCCACGGGGAGTGATGCGAGCGGGTCGCACCTTGCAGGAACAACGGTGACACCCGCCGCCGTGCTCGCGCGGGCGCAGAAGGAGCAGGTCGAGTTCGTCGACTTGCAGTTCATCGACATCCTCGGCATGGTCAAGAGCGTCACAATCGCCACCGAGCAACTCCCGGCCGTGATCGAGCGCGGGATGTGGTTCGACGGCTCATCGGTGGAGGGGACGACGCGCGTCGCCGAGCGGGACATGTACCTCGTCCCCGATCTCGCGACCTTCGCCATCGTGCCGTGGACCGGGGCGGGCGGGACGACCGCGCGCCTGCTGTGCGGCGTTCACCGGCCCGACGGCGAACCGTTCCTCGGCGACCCACGCGCCGTGCTCGTGCGCCAACTGGCGCGCGCCCGTGGGCTTGGATACGACTACGTCGTCGCACCGGAGATCGAGTTCTTCCTGCTGCGGCGCGCGAATGGCACGGTTGCGCCCCCGGAAGGCGACAGCGGCGGCTATTTCGACTCGGCGGGGGGGGACGCCGCCGCCGTCCAGCGCGAGGTGGTGCGGCTGATTCGGGACATGGGCATCCGCACCGAGGCGTATCATCACGAGGTTTCGGTGGGGCAGTACGAGGTCGATTTCCCGATCGACGGCGCGCTCCGTACCGCCGATGGGTTAATTACCTTCCGCACGGCGATGAAGGCGGTCGCGGCGCGTCGGGGGCTGCATGCCACGTTCATGCCGAAGCCGATCACTGGGCTGAATGGCTCCGGGATGCACGTGCACCAGCGGCTCGATGACCTCGACTCCAGCGCGAGTGTCTTCATCGACAGCAGCGATCCGTACGGCCTCTCGGAGACGGCGCGCGCGTTCATGGCGGGGCAGTTGGCGCACGCGCGGGGCATGTCGGCGGTGGTGTCGCCGCTGGTCAATTCGTATCGCCGGTTCATTCCGGGGCACGAAGCGCCCGTGTACATGATCTGGGCGCGGGTCAATCACGAGGCGCTCATTCGTGTCCCGGCGGACATCGGCCCGCAGCGCGCCGGGCAGATCGAACTCCGCTGCCCGGACCCCGCCGCCAACCCGTACCTCGCCTTCGCGGTCATGCTCGCGGCGGGCCTCGACGGGATCGAGCGCAATCTGGCGCTCCCGGAGCCGATTGAGGAGAGCCTGTACAGCATCTCGGACGACGAACTCAGCTCGCGCAATGTCGGCACGCTGCCGATGACGCTCGGTGAGGCGATCATCGAACTCGAACGCGACACCGTGATCCGCGAGGCGCTCGGCGACCATGTCTTCGAGCGGTACGTCGCGGCGTTGCGCAAGCAGTGGCATGACTACCGCAAGTGCATCAGCCAGTGGGAGATCGACCACTACCTCGAAGCGTATTAGTGCGCTACGCTGTGTCGCGCGAGATGAGGCGATGAGGATCGGGCGACACGCGGGGAGAGATGAATGGCGGACGCACGGCGCGATGATGTGGTCGATGACTTCTTCGGGACGCCGGTGCCCGACCCGTACCGCTGGCTCGAAGACCCGGACGATCCCAGCACCCAAGCGTGGGGCGCGGAACAAGCGACGCGGGCGGAGACGTACCTGCATGCCCTCCCCGCGCGCGATGCGCTCCGCGCGATGCTGACCGCGCTCTGGGATTTCCCCCGCACGAGCGCGCCCGAGAAGCACGGAGAGCGGTACTTCTTCTCCCGCAACGACGGCTTGCAGAATCAGCCCGTGCTCTATGCGCGGGACGACATAGTGGGAGAGCCGTTCGCCGTCCTCGACCCGAACACCCTCAGTGATGATGGGACGGTCGCCCTCACAAATGTCGCGATCAGCCACGACGGCGCGTACCTCGCGTACGGCACATCCCGAAGCGGCAGCGATTGGCAGAACATCCGCGTGCACAACGTCGTCACCGGGGAGGACGGTGTCGATCTCCTGCGGTGGTGCAAGTTCAGCGGCATCGCGTGGAAGCGGGACGGCTCCGGCTTCTGGTACAACCGCTTCCCCGAAGCGGGCAGCGTGCCGACGGATGAGGAGTACGGCCACAACCGCGTTCACTGGCACACCTGTGGCACGGACCAATCTGCGGACCCGCTCATCTACGAGCGACCGGACGCGATTGACCTCCGCTTCCACCCGCTGACGACGGAGGACGGGCGCTATCTCCTCCTCTATGGATCGGTCGGGACGGAGACGCAGAACCGCCTCTACTACCGCGCGGTGGAGAGCGATGGGCCGTTCATCCGGCTGCTCGATGACGCCGACGCGAACTACACGCCGATTGAGATGATCGGCGACACGCTCTATCTGAAAACTGATCTCAACGCGCCGCGCGGGCGCATCATCGCCATCGACCTGATGAACCCCGACCGCGCCGACTGGCGCGAGATCGTGCCCCAATCGGACGACGTGATCGCCTTCGTGGCGATGGTCAACCGGCACTTCGTCATCGTGTCCATGCACGATGCGGCGCACCGGCTCCTGCTGCATCAGCTCGATGGCACGCTCGTGCGGGAGATTCCACTGCCGACGCTCGGCTCAATTGGCGAGTTGAATGGTCGGCGCGACGAACCGGAGATGTTCCTCGCGTTCACCTCCTTCCTGCATCCACCAATGGTACTGCGGTACGACTTCGCCGCCGATTCGTTGACGCTGCAGGACGAACCGGCAATCGCGTTCGATGCCTCCCAATACGAGACGCGACAGGTCTTCGTGACCTCGAAGGACGGAACACGCGTGCCGATCTTTCTGACGCACCGGAAGGGCGTGTGCCTCGATGGGACGAACCCGACGTTGCTCTATGGATACGGCGGGTTCGACATCAGTCTGACGCCGTCATTCTCCGTGTCGCGCGCGGCCTGGATTGAGCGGGGCGGCGTCTATGCGGTCGCGAACCTGCGCGGCGGCGGAGAGTACGGCGAGACGTGGCACAACGCGGGCAAGCGCGAGCGGAAGCAGAACGTCTTCGATGACTTCATCGCATGCGCGGAATGGCTGATCGCGACCGGCTACACATCGACGGAACGCCTCGCGATCAATGGGCGCAGTAATGGCGGCTTGCTCGTCGCCACGTGCCTTGTGCAGCGGCCGGAACTCTTCGGCGCGGCGCTGTGCGAGGTGCCCGTGACGGACATGCTGCGCTTCCAGCGGTTCACGGCGGGCCGCTATTGGACGGTCGAGTACGGGGATGCGGAGTTCAGCGAGGAGGATTTCCGCTTCCTCATCGCGTACTCGCCGCTGCACAACATCCGTGCCGGTGTGTCATATCCCGCGACGCTCGTGGCGACGGCGGATGCGGACGACCGCGTGGTTCCGTCGCACGCCAAGAAGTTTACGGCGGCGTTGCAGGCCGCGCAGTCCGGCGACGCGCCGGTGCTCCTGCGGCTCGAACAGAAGGCCGGGCATGGAAGCGGGAAGCCGACGACGAAGTTGATCGACGAGCAGGCGGACCTGCTCGCGTTTCTCTTCGACCGCTTCGGCATGGACATGAACGGGTCGTTCGCCCGACCCGATTCGTAGGCCTTCGTCTGTGTCGTGGCGGTCAATCGTCAGCATCAACACAGCAAGAAACGAGGGAGCAGTTTCGCTCCCTCGTTTCTTGCGCTGTGCGCCGGGGTCGTGGCGCTTTAAATCTATAGCCTTCGTCTACTCCGTTGAGATTGAAGGATCGACCTGCTGGCCTTCGGGCACGACCTTGATGAAGGACTCCATTGGCCGCTCCAACATCACCATGACGCGCGCCGCTACGTCGCCCTGTCCGCTCGCGATCAGCCGATCTGCGTATTGGGTTAGGAGCGACGTCAGCGCGGTTACGTCGCTCTCGGTCAGTTCCGCCATCGTGATCTTCGCGCCCTTCGCCATGCGTCGGTCGATAGCGGCGCGGTCGAGGCCCATTGCGGGGACGAGGTGCTGATAGACGACGCCACCCGTCATGCCCGCACAGAGCCACGGGCCGGGATCGCCGAGGACGACCGCGCGCCCGTTCGTCATGTACTCGAACGCGAACCCCTTGATGTTCGCGCGTGTCGCGATGCCGCCCTTGCTATCGTCAATCGGCGTCGTGATCTCGCCGCCGATGACGACATCCGCGCCGGAGAGGCGAATCCCCGCGCGGGAGTCGGCGTTGCCTTGCACGAAGAATGTGCCGCCCTGCGCGCCGTACGCGAAGGACTTGCCGACGCTGCCATCCACACGATTGCCACCGGCGTTGGTGCCCTTGAGAATCGCGATCGTGCCGCCGAACGCGCCCTTGCCGACGCCGTCCTGCGCCCCGCCCGCGACGGTGAGATCGACACCCTCGACATTGAAGCAGGCGAAGCCGTTGCCGACGACCGAGCCGTCGTCGAAGAGCAACGTCGCCGTGGTCGGCTTGAAGGCCGCGTCGTAGAGCCGGGCGCGCGTCAGGTCGCCCGCGAGCACGGTGCCGACGATACGATGATCGGGGAGCACGGTGCGCTCGGAGAGTGCGATTGCCTGGTTGCCCTGCGCCACATGACTGGCCACCGTCGCCGCGACATCCTGCGACCTGCCGATCCGCAGGACGCGCAGGGTGCGCTCGCTGCCGATCTCCGCGAGCCACGCGGGTTGCTCGGCGGGCGCGAGCATCCGGGTGAGGTCCACGCGATCGTGCAACCGTGTCTGCACGAGAAGGTCGGAGCGACCGACGAGGTCCTGCGTGCGCGCGAATCCGAGGGCGGCGGTCAATTCCTTGATCTCCTCGCCGAGTGCACCGAAGAAGCGGATCAGGTTCTGCACCGCCTCCTCATAGATGCGCGGCACGAAGTGCTTCACGCCCTTGTGCGCCGCCTCCTCCTGCGTGTCCATCTGCGTCGCGATGCCGACGTGGCAGGTGTCGAGCTGGCAACCGCGGCAGATCGTGCAGCCGATGGCGACCATCGGCAACGTGCCGAAGCCGACGCGGTTCGCGCCGAGCAGCAGCATCCGCACCGCGTCCGCGCCCGTCTTCATGCCACCGTCCGCCCAGAGTTCGACCTGCTGGCGCAACCCGGCACCGACGAGCGCGCGGTGCGCCTCGACGATGCCGATATCCGATGGCAGGCCGACGTGCTTCAGCGCGTGGGTGCGCGCCGCGCCGGTGCCGCCGTCGTAGCCGGAGAGCGTGATGATGTCCGCACCGCTCTTGGCGACGCCGACGGCGATGGTGCCGATGCCGGGCACGACGGGCACCTTCACGGAGACGCGGACGCTCGGGTTCGCCGTCTTCAGTTCGTCCACGAGTTGCGCGAGGTCCTCGATGGAGTAGATGTCGTGGTTGTTCGACGGGGAGATGAGGTCCACCCCCGGCGTCGCGTTGCGCGCCTTCGCGACCTTCTCCGAGACCTTCGAGCCGGGGAGGTGCCCGCCCTCACCGGGCTTTGCGCCCTGTCCGATCTTGATTTCGAGGAGGTTGGACGAGTTCGCCAGTTCCGCGTTGACGCCGAACCGACCGGAGGCGATCTGCTGCCCGCGCCACTTCGGGTACTTGCCGATCATGTCCTTGATCTCGCCGCCCTCGCCGTTGAGCGAGACGATGTTCAGGCGCATCGCCGCCTCCGGGTACGCGCGGAACGCCGTCTCGCCCTGCGAGCCGAAGGACATGCTGCTGAAGGCAATCGGGTAGTCATGGTCGCCGATGCTCGCGTCAACCGTACGCGGATCGATCCCGGTGGCGTAGGCTTCAGCCTGCGTGTCCGAGGCAGACTGAAGGCCGCCGCAACCGGGGAAACGGAATTCGAGCAGGTGCCGGAGCGTGACCGGGTTCTCGTGTTCCAACGCCGAGACCTTCGCGCTATAGTCACGGTACGATTCCAACCCCGCCGCGACATTGCGGACGCTCTTCCAGACCTTCGGGTAGAAGTGGGCAACGCGCGTCGGCTTCGCCTTCATCGCTCCCACCGCGATCTGCACGCGCTCCTCCGCGAGCATCTCCAGTTGCTCCCACGTCAGGCCACCGGAAGCGCTGCCGCCGTAGTTCTCCGCGCCGAACAGCCGCGCGACCTCGACGTGCAGGCCGATAGACGCGAACAACCGGCTGTACCCGCGCACCTCGTGGATGCCGATGGTGCTGATGACCTTCTCGATCCCCTTTGTGAGCGCCGAGATCAGGTTCGCCAGGCCGTTCGGTGCGGCGGCCTCCGCGATCTCCCATTGCAGGTACGGGCAGACCGCGTCCGCGCCAATGCCAATCGCCAGCATGAGGTCATGCAGGGTGCGGAGACCGGCGGCGCGCATCACCAGCCCGACGCCGCGACGGAGCGCGTAGCCATCCGGGCCGCCCGACGAGCGACGGAGCGCGGTATCGACGGCGGAGATTGCCAGCAGCGGGTCAATCGGGCGGTTGCCGTGCGTCAACGCTCCTTCGTCGTCGAGGACGATCAGCGGCGTGCCGCTCGCGGCGGCGGCGACGGCCTCCTCGCCCATGCGATGGAGCGCCGCCCGCAGCGGTTCGCCCGGCCACTGCGCCATCGCGATCACGGCAGGGCGCGTGTCGCCCTCGAAGGTCATGAAGTCTTCGAGCGTCCAGGTGCCCATCGCGTGCGCCACGGCGCGATGGAGCATCAGGCGGGCATCGTCATTACCAGCGCCGGGGCGCAACCCGCCCGTCAGGAGGGGCGTAATTAGTTCCGTGCATGGCAATTTTCGGTCATGATCCGCGATGCCGATGGGTGGGCGCGGGCCGAGCACGACGCGCGTGGAGAACTGCTCGATCTCGCGCTCGCGGTCGATGGACGGGTTTGTGACGACCGCGACGCTCTCCTTGAAGTAGTCCGCGAGGTTCTGCCGCTCTTGGGACAGCGCGGCGAGCGGACCGTCGTAGCCGAGGGAACCGACGCGCTCATTGCCGCTTTCCGCCATCGCCTCGGTCAGTTTCAGTTCTTCCCCGTCGAACGCCCACGCGGCGATCAGCCGCCCACGCTGCTCATCCCACGCCTGCGAGGGCGCGGGCACATCGGCTGGGGTCTCCTCCTGCGGGCTTTGGCAGACGAGGAACCGCCGGTAGTTCGTCGCGTCGATGCCACGCGCGAGGGCGCGGTTGAAGACATCCACCTGCATCTCGTCGTACGTGACCACTTCCGTGCCGACGCCGCGTGTGAGCATGATCGACATTTTCTCGCCGGGGGCGAGGGGCTTCGGGTCGCTGTCCATCTCCGCGACGGGCATCACGCCCTTCTCGGACGAGAAGATGATGCGGTCCCGCCCGACGCAGAGCCACAGAGGGCGCAAGCCGAGCGCATCGACGGTGCCGACGAGTTCGTCGCCGCTGCGAATCGCCATCGCGGCGGGGCCTTGCGCGAACGGCCCCCACGCCTGCCGGAAGTACATCAGTACATCCGCCATCGCGGCGGGCACGCGCTTAATCTCGTTGACAATCGGCGGGAAGATCAGTTCCAGCGCCTCCCGCAGCGAGAGGCCGTACCGGTGGAGCATCCCCTCCAGCGTGCGGTTCACATCCTGCGAGTCGGACGCGCCGGGGACGAGCGGGATGTGCAGCATCATCGACTCGGTGCGGAACTTCGAGATCGTGTTGATCTCACCGTTGTGCCCGAGCAGCGAGAAGGGCTGCACGCGCTCGAACGCCGTCGTCGTGTTCGTGCTGTACCGGTTGTGCCCGATGCTGATCGCGGAGGTGAAGAGCGGGTCGTACAGGTCGGGGTAGTACGCCGTCAGCACCTGCGCCGTGCCGCGCACCTTGTAGACGACAGAATCCGCGCTCAACGAGACGGTGAGCGCGGCGGTCTGCGCCTCGATTGCCAGTTGCAGATCGAAGAGCAATGCGTCGCGCGCGGTCAGGTCAACGTCCGGCGTGAGGAAGGCAATTTGCCACGAACTCGGCTCCTCCTGCCGACCAAGCCGCCCGAGCGCCTCCGGCACGACCCGTATCGGCCGACTCACGAGCGGCGTGCCCCCCCGCTCCGCGATCACGGCGACCACCGCCGCCATGATCGCCTCGGTCTGCTCGCGCTCGGCGGGCGGCACGAAGAAGTGGCCGACCGCGAAGCGCGGCGAGATCGCGAGTTCCGGAGGGTGCGCGTGCGCGGCGAGGTCGAGTTCCCAGAGCGCGCGCGGGATGTCGGTGAGGATGCCGCAGCCGTCGCCCTCACCGTCGATCTCGCCGGAGCGGTGGTGCATCGTTGCGAGGGCGCGCAGCACGCGCACGACATTCTCTCGCGTCGCGTGCCCGTGCCGCTCGACCATCGCGACGAGGCCGCAGGCATCGTGCTCGGTCGGGCCGACGTACGTGCCGACATCGATCAGCGGGTCGAGTGCGGTCGGTTGGCATGGCGGGTTCTGTCGGGATCGTGGTGTGTCTGGATGCATGACGGTTCCCTCCCCAAGACGTGAACGTCCGGTGCAGGAACGCAGGCCCTGTTAAACGCACAAGCCCCCGCCCCTGCTGAGGGACGAGAGCCGGACAATCGATCCGTTCTCCCGCGGTACCACCCTCGTTGCCACCCGCCTACCACGAGTGACCACTTGTCGGCTGGCGGACGCGCAACGTGGCAGCCATCCACAGACCCTTCGCGCCCTCACCCTCTCGCGAGCGATGAGTCCCTTTTGGCACGTCGGCGTCGTCCGCTCCTGGGCTGCTTTTGGCGAGTCGTGCCCCGATTCCGGCCTTCCACCATCCGCCGGATCGCTGGCGGGGAATACCCACCTACTGTTCCCACTCAACACGGGTTGCGTCGTTTGCTGGTCCCGTCCCACACGAGTGTGTGAAATCGGTAACGATGGAATATCACTGTTCGGTGATAGTGTCAAGGTGCCGGAAAAGAATCTGTACCATTGCCTAATGGGAAGTGCGGGAAGGCGCCAAGCCTCCCGCACTTGCTGATAGGCGGAGCCTATGCGTTGTGATAGAGGTGGAACTCGTACGGGTGGGGGCGGAGCGCGATGGCGTCCACCTCGTTCACACGCTTGTAGTCAATGTACGTCTCGATCAGGTCGCTCGTGAAGACATCGCCCTCGGTCAGGAATTCGTGATCCTCCTCGAGCGCGGTCAGCACCTCGCCGAGCGAGCCCGGCGTCTGCTTGATCTGTGCCTTCCGCTCGTCCTCCAATTCGTACAGGTCCTCGTCGATTGGCGTTGGCGGCTCAATCTTGTGCTTGATGCCGTCGATCCCCGCCATCAGCATCGCGGAGAAGGCGAGGTACGGGTTCGCCATCGGGTCCGGCATCCGAAGTTCGAGGCGTACGGCCTTCTCGCTCGTGCCGTAGACCGGGATGCGGACGCACGCGGAGCGGTTGCGGCGGGAGTACATCAGGTTGATCGGCGCTTCGTAGCCGGGGACGAGGCGGCGGAACGAGTTCGTCGTCGGGGCGGCGAAGGCGAGCAGCGCGGGCGCGTGCTTCAGGAGGCCGCCGATGTAGAATCGCGCCATCTCCGAGAGGTTCGCGTAGCCGCTGGGGTCGTAGAAGAGGTTCTTGCCGTCCTTCCAGAGGCTCTGGTGCACGTGCATCCCGGAGCCGTTCTCCTGGAAGATTGGCTTTGGCATGAAGGTCGCGACCTTGCCGTACTCGTGCGCGACGTTGCGGATAATGTACTTGTACAGTTGCACGGTGTCCGCGCTGTTCACCAGCGTGCCGAAGCGGAAGTCGATCTCCGCCTGGCCCGCGCCGCCGACCTCGTGGTGCTGCACCTCAACATCGATTCCAGCGTCCATCAGCCGCTGCGCCATGATCGAGCGCAGGTCCTGCTGGCTGTCCGTCGGCGGGACGGGGAAGTATCCCTCCTTCACGCGCGGGCGGTTGGCGAGGTTCGGCGAGCCGCCGTTCCTGCCGCTGTTCCAGATGCCCTCCTCGGAGTCGATGTAATAAAAGCCGCTGTTCGCGTTCTGGCCGAAGCGCAGGTCGTCGAAGATATAGAACTCGACCTCCGGGCCGAAGAAGGTCTGCGTCGCGATGCCGGTCCCGGCGACGTACGCCTCCGCCTTCTGCGCGACGTAGCGCGGGTCGCGCGTGTACGGCTCGTGCGTGATTGGGTCGAAGACATTGCAGATGATCGAGAGTGTCGGCACCTTGCACGCCGGGTCAACAATCGCCGTCGATGGATCAGGGAAGAGGAGCATGTCGCTCTCGTGAATCTTCTGGAAGCCCCGGATCGACGAGCCATCGAAGCCGATGCCATCCGTGAAGCAATCCTCATCGAACTTGTGCGCCGGGGTCGAGAAGTGCTGCCACCCACCGAAGAGATCAACGAACTTGACATCGACGAACGAGACGCCGGTCTTCTTAATCAGATTGATGACATCCTTCGCCTGAGCATCCGTATCGATTCGTTCTGCAACTGCTACTGCGGCCATAGTCACCCCCCCTCACCGTTCATCGTTCATCGCTCATGCTACAATTGTGCCGGTGGCACGACGCATCGTCGCTACGGTCACGAGCATACCGACCGCGCGCGGTCATCTTCTACGTATGAAGCGATGAACATTCCGATGTCGTTCTGGGCAGATGCACAAGCGGCATGAAAGGGGTCTTTTTGGCGACGTGGCGCGCCGTGAGCGATGAGCGACCAACGGTGATTGCCGTGCTCGGCCCGACGGCAACCGGGAAAAGCGCGCTCGCGCTGACGCTCGCGGAGCGGTTCGGCGGGGAGATCGTCTCCGCCGATTCGCGGCTTGTCTATCGCGGCATGGCGATCGGCACCGCGAAACCGACGCCGGACGAGCGCGCGCGGGTACCGCATCACCTGATCGATGTCACGACGCCCGATGCGCCGTACGACCTCGCCCGGTGGAAAGCCGAGGCGACCCGGACAATCGCGGCGATCCACGCGCGCGGTGTAATGCCGTTTCTCGTCGGCGGCACCGCGCAGTACACGACAGCCCTCCTCGACGGCTGGGAGCCGCCTACCGTGCCGCCCGACCCGGAGTTTCGCGCACAGATGGAAGCACGCGCCGCGTCGGAAGGGCCGCACTTCCTCCTCGCGGAGTTGGCGGCGATCGATCCCGTCGCGGCGGAGCGCACCGGCCCCAACGTGCGCCGCATCATCCGGGCGCTGGAGGTGATCCACGCGACGGGGGAGCCATTCAGCGCGCAACGTCGAACGGCGGTGAAGCCCTACAGCGACCTGCGCCTCGGCCTCTCCCTCCCGCGTGCGACTCTCTACGCGCGCATCGACCGGCGCGTCGATTCGATGGTTGAGCATGGTCTTATCGATGAAGTTACGGCGTTGCTCGCGGCGGGGTACGCACCCACGTTGCCCGCGATGAGTGGCATCGGGTACGCGCAGGTGGTGGAATATCTGGCGGGCGGTGGAACGTTTAACATGATGTGCGAGCGAATCAAGCAGGCGACCCATCGCTACGCGCGGCATCAGTGGACGTGGCTGCGCCGTGACCCGTCGATTGTTTGGCTCGATGCACAACACACGGAACGGTTGAACGATGCCGCCGCGCGTGCGGTGGGGCAGTTCCTGCTATAATGAGCGGAACACCCACGCGAATGTGCGCGGCGACCATCCTCAGGAGGGTACTCCTATTCCCAATGAACTGCATCCCACGAAACCACCGACCGAACGCGCGATGCTTGCGGCGGTTCGCTGGAATGAGAATGGCTGGTCCACGGATGATTCCCTCGAAGAACTCGCGCGGCTCGCTGAGACAGCGAACCTTGAGGTCGTCGGGTCGGTGACGCAGAACCTTCCCCACCCGAATCCCCTATCCTACCTGGGCAAGGGGAAGGTCGAGGAACTGAAAGCGTCCCGCGATGACCTCCAGTACGACGTGGTCATCGTCGATGAGGAACTGTCGCCAACCCAACTGCGTAAACTCGAAGATACGCTCGATGTGAAGGTGATCGACCGCACGGCGCTCATCCTCGACATCTTCGCGCACCGCGCGCAGACGCACGAGGGCCGGTTGCAGGTCGAACTCGCGCAACTCGAATACCGGATGAACCGCTTCACGCGGATGTGGACGCACCTTTCGCGCCAGACGATAGGCGGCGTTGGGCTGCGCGGCCCCGGTGAGACGCAGCTGGAAGTTGACCGGCGGCGGGCGCAGGAGCGCGTCTCCGCGTTGAAGGAGGAGCTGGCCGAGGTGCATATGCATCGCGACCAGTACCGCCGCCAGCGTCGCAAGGCCGGTATCCCGATCATCGCGCTCGTCGGCTACACGAACGCCGGCAAATCGACCCTGCTCAATCAACTGACGGATGCGTCCGTCCTCACGGAGGACAAACTCTTCGCGACGCTCGATCCGACGACGCGCCGGATTAGGTTGCCGAGCGGCCGGGAGGCGCTGCTTACCGACACCGTGGGCTTCATTCAGCATCTGCCGACGCAACTGGTGGCGGCCTTCCGCGCGACGCTGGAAGAGATCAGCGAGGCGGATGTGCTCGTGCACGTCGTGGATCTCACCCATCCGAACGCCGAGGAACAGGCCGAGACGGTCCGCAAGGTGCTCGCCGACTTGAAGGTGGGCGACAAGCCGACGGTCGTTGCGCTCAATAAGGTGGACGCGCTCGGCGGCGAGGTGCCGGACGAGATGCGGCGGTCGCTCGAATTGCCCGATGCGTACGTGCCGGTCTCCGCGATCACCGGGCAGGGGTTGGACACACTCTTCGCCAAGATCGAGGAGACGCTGACGAATCAGATGGCGCAGATGACCGTCTGCATCCCGTACGATCACTCGGCGCTTGTTGACCGGTTCCACCGGCATGGGCGGGTCGCATCGGTCGAATACAGCGAGCGCGGTATCACCGTCGAGGGACTGATCCCACAGCGCGATGTCGCGCGGCTCGCGCCCTTCGTGGTGACGGTGCAGTAGGGGAACCCTTCCTCCAACCCCTCTCCGACTCGGAGAGGGAGCCGGAATCAGAAGCGCCCCGCTCCGGGAGGGGTAGGGCGTGGGCATCCTCCGGCCCGCTTGTACCGCCCGTGTAATCGGCTATACTCGCCCGCGTGAGCGCGTGACGGGATGGTAAAGTGCGATACGGAAGGGCGGGTGGTGCGGTATGCAATCCAGCGATGTGGCGGGAACGCGCCTCAACGAATTAATTCAGCAACTACGCGACATTGACGGCATCGACCTCGCTGCGGTCGTCGGCAACGACGGCTTGCTACTCGCGTCGAGCGCGGGGGAAGGCATCGACAGCGAAGCCGTCGGCGCGGTCTCAGCGAGTGGGCTGCTCGTTGGCGAGACGCTTGGGCGCGAGTTGGAGCGCGGCGGGATCACGCAGACGACGCTCGAATTTGAGCACGGTCTCGTGCTGCTGACGCCACTCGACCCGGACGTGGCATTGCTCGTTCTCGCGCGTCCCGACGCGAACCTCGGGCGGCTGCGTCTCCTGACTCGCCGCGCGCGTGGGGACCTCCTGCAGGCCGTGAATGCCTACGTGCTCTGGCCCGGCACATCGCAAGGCGAACAGCCCGACGCACCCCAGGAGTCGCATCAGCAGCATGAATAGCCGCAGCGAGAGCGCGTACGCGGGTGCGGGCGTCGATATCGATGCGAAGCAGCGGGCGCTCGCCGCGCTCGGCGCGAAAATTCGCGCCACCCACGGCCCGAACGTCCTCGCGGATATTGGCCACTTCGGCGGACTGTACGCGCTGCCGGGCGCCGACGACACCGCACTCGTCGCGTCGATCGACAGCGTCGGCACGAAGTTGAAACTGGCGATCGCGCTGGGGACGCCGGAGGCGCACGCGGGCATCGGGCGCGACATCGTCCACCACTGCGTCAATGACATTCTGTGTTGCGGCGCGCGCCCGATCTTTTTCCTCGATTACCTCGCGGTCGGTGCGAGCGACGTGGAACTCATCACGGCGGTGATCGGCGGCGTCGCGGATGCGTGCGGAGCGCACGGCATGGCACTGCTCGGTGGCGAGACGGCGGAGTTGCCGGGCATCTATGCGGCGGGCGACTACGACCTCGCGGGGTGCATCATCGGCAGCGTCGTGCGGGACAAGATCATCGACGGGCGCGGGGTGAAAGCGGGCGATGTCGTCTTCGGTCTGCCGTCCGTTGGGTTGCACACCAACGGCTACTCGCTCGCACGGCGCGCGTTCGTCCTCGACGGCACGCCGGAAACCGTTCGGCAACGGCTCGCGGAGACGCCCCATAGCCTGACGGAGACGCTCGGCGCGGCGTTGCTCGCGCCGCACCGGTCGTACGCCGCCGCACTGCTGCCGGTGATGGAGGCGGGGAATATCGCCGCGCTCGCGCACATCACCGGCGGCGGCCTCATCGACAACGTGCCGCGCGTGCTGCCGCCCGATCTGGCAGTGCGCATTGACCCCGCCCGTTGGGATGCACCACCAATCTTTGGGGCGATCCAGCGCGTCACCTCTGTTGCGGATGCCGAGATGTACCGTGTCTTCAACATGGGTATCGGCATGGTCGCGATTGTCGCGGCGGAAAACACCGACGCATTTATCGATGCCGTGCCCGACGCACGAAATATCGGAGCAGTCATCCCGCGCGGCGATAGTCCGGCAGTCCAAATCAGCGGCGTGACTGGCGCGTAGCACGGAAAAACATTGGGGTGGCGGTCTCTACGCCCGTCACGTTATCCCGGCATCACCCGATAGACAATCGCGTCTGTGAGCGTCGCGACCTGAACCCACATGGGCGCGGACGCCGCAACATGCGCCGGGAGTTCGGCCCACGCGGCGGCGGTGTAGCCGCGCCGGTCGAGCACGACGAGATCGACCCCGATGGTTTCCAGCGCCGCGACGCTCGTAACCGACGGGAATGTCTGGAGATCATCGAAGAGCGTGCGGGTCGTGGCGGGGAGGATTTCGGCGTCGCCATTGACGAACCGGTGCCGGTTCGTCGTCGCGAGCGCCATCACCACCGGCGCATGCACATCGGGAAGCACCGCGACAATCGAGGGGGGTTGCTCCCGCAACCAACGGGCGACGCTCTGCTCGTCCGCCCTGACTTGCGGTACGGCGACGATGTGCAGCGGTGCCGTTGCATACTCACCGAGTAAGAGGACGCACAGCACGGATGCGACAACTGGCGTAACGCTGACGGCTGCACGATGGGTTCGGACAAATTTGGCAAACTCGTTCCATCCAATCGCAGCCAGAAGGGCGATGCCAAGCATCGCGATGGGTGCCGCACGCACTGGGGCGCGGAGGGCGTCGCCACCGGGGATGAAATGATAGAGCAGACCGTAGGGAAGCGGAATCCACCCCTGATCGCGGCGCGCGAGATGGAGCACGGGGCCGAGCGATAGCACGAACCCGAGAACTGCTAGCACGAGACCGAACCATCGCCACGAGCCGCTTCTTCGCGCGCAGACCGCAACAACGCTCAAGCCAAGCGCGACGACGCCCGGAAAGAGGTACATCTCCGTTGACCATGTCCATGCATGATCGCGCACGAGTTGGCCATAGAGGAGGTTGTTCGGCGTCGCGGCGAGCCATGTTTGCGGCCGCGCCGACCAGTATTCCACTTCCCGTGCGGGGCGTGCAAACCCATTCATCCGCGCAACCCACCAGAAGGGAAGAACGACGGGGATCAGCGCGGCGACCGCGATGAGCAGTGATGTTGTGCTGATTCGCAGACTGGCGAGCGAGATGCGGTTCTGCATGAAGAAAATGACATACCCCAGATAGACGACGACCACGGCAGCCGTCCAGTACGCATAGTAGCCCGCTGAGAGCGCTTGCAGAAAAGCGCACCCGCCGAGCAGCGCGCCATCGCGCCACGACCGTGTGATTCGCACACGATCCGCGAAGAGCACAACGAGTGGGAGCCACTGCACCGCGAGCAGCCCCGCGTGGTCGATCTGCGCGAGGTGATAGGGCGCGAGCGCGAAGACGATCCCCGCGATGACGCCCGCCGTGCGATTGTGGACGCAATGCCACGCGAGGCAATACATGAAGAAGCCGGAGAGGACGAGCGTCAGCAGCAGTGTGAGGTTGTACGCGAGCAGCGCGTTGTGCGTGAGGATGTAGAGCGGCCCGGCGAAGAGCGATTCACCGAGCGTCAGTTCATCACGCGCGAAGACATTGGTCGCGGGGTAGAGGATGTTCGTTTGCCAGAACGGCGCGGGGCGTTCGATCAGCCATTGCGCGGGCCAGACGACGCGCCATGCCGTCGTCAGCGGATCGCCCGGCCCGGTGACATGGTTCGCCATATGCCAGGTCAGCGGGCGCAGCCAGAATGCCGCCAGCACGACAAATCCCATGAATACCGCACCATGCAACGCGACAAACCGGCGGATCGCCCCATAGCGGGGAGGCCGAACGGACGCCGATGTTCGCTGCACGGTCTGAGCGGCTGCCATTGGGACAGTATACCGGGATGTAGCGGCGGAAAGGGGAGCCGTCTAGGAATCGCCTTCAGACGATTCCCGCTTGTTGCGGCGTTTGGGAGCATGGTATAGTCGCGTGTAGTCGGATTTGACGGTTCGTGGTGGCAACTGGCGAACATACGTGGGCGACCACGGGGAAGCCACCGCGCGATTTTGAAGGCCGCTCGCCTGGGCCGCACCAACCTCGTGGTGTGTGGCGCAGCGGATGCTCACCATTCCACAGCGCGGACACACGGAAGACGCGGTTGGTCGCACTCGTCGCGAGAGTGGGGGAACGATGCGGGCGATTTTGAGCGTCTACGACAAGACAGGGCTGGCGCCGTTCGCGCAAGGGCTGGTCGCGCTCGGCTGGGAGTTGGTCTCCACCGGCAACACCGAGCGCGCATTGACCGATGCGGGCGTGCCGGTCATTGGCATTGCGGCGGTGACGGGTTTCCCCGAAATCCTCGGCGGGCGCGTGAAGACGCTGCACCCCGCCGTGCATGGCGGCGTGCTGGCGCGTCGCGACAACGCGGGCGACATGGCGACGCTGCGGGAGCACGGAATCGGGCCGATTGACATGGTCGTCTCGAACCTGTATCCGTTCGTGCGGACGGTCGCCGACCCCTCGATCGAAGTGGCGGAGGCGTTGGAGAAGATCGACATTGGAGGCCCGACGCTCGTGCGTGCGGCGGCGAAAAATTACCCCTCCGTGCTCGTCGTGACGGAGCCGGGTGATTACGCGCGTGTCCTCGATCTGCTCCGCGACGGCGCGGCGTCGATGACGGAGCGGCGGGCGCTCGCCGCGAAGGCATTCGCGCACGTCGCCGCATACGACACGACGATCGCGACCTATCTGCGCGGCAATGACGGCGCGCCCGATGCGCCGTTCCCCGCCGAGTTCAGCGTTGCGGGCGCGCTGCATCAGCCGATGCGGTACGGCGAGAACCCACACCAGTCCGCCGCGCTCTATCGCGCGTATGAGCCGGGCCGCGCGCCGCGTGGGCTGCTCGGCGCGACGCAGTTGGCGGGCAAGGAACTCTCCTACAACAACATCCTCGACGCGGACGGCGCGTGGGCGGCGGCATCGGACTTCCTCGGCTGGGGCCGACCGGCATGCGTGATCGTCAAGCACAACATCCCCTGCGGCATCGCGGTCGCCGATGACGCGGAGCAGGCGTTCCGCCGCGCGTATGCATCCGACCCGCTTTCCGCGTTCGGTGGCGTGATCGCCTTGACGGTGCCTGCGACCGCCGCCGTCGCGGAAGCGATTGCCGAGTTGTTCGTCGAGGTCGTGCTCGCGCCGTCGTTCGATGCAGAGGCGCGCGCGGCCTTCGCTCGACGGAAGAATGTCCGCCTGCTCGCGATGGGCACGCCATCGGCGGCAGGGCAGGGCTGGGATGTGCGATCCGTGCAGGGCGGCTTCTTGTTGCAGACGCTCGACACGGTGATTGACGACCCCGCGACGTGGCGGGTGGCCTCGCAACGTCAACCATCAGCGGCGGAAATCGATCAGTTGCGCTTCGCCTGGCGCGCGGCGCGGCACGTCAAGTCGAACAGCATCGTGCTCGCGCAGGATTTCGCGACGGTCGGCATCGGCGGCGGGCAGCCGAGCCGCATCGACGCAGCGCGGATCGCGGTTGCCAAGGCGGGAGCGGCGGCTTCCGGGAGCGTGATGGCATCGGACGCCTTTTTCCCGTTCGCAGACACGGTCGAGGCGTGCGTCGCGGCGGGTGTGACCGCGATTGCCCACCCCGGCGGCTCGGTGCGAGACGCCGAGAGCGTCGCGGCGGCGGACGCGGCGAATGTGGCGATGGTTGTCACGGGTCGGCGGCATTTCCGACACTAGCGGATTCTGCTCCGGTCGCCCTGCGATGCGGTCGTGCTATGCGGGGCGCTGGCGGTAGACGCGCACGACGGAATCCTGCCAGATCAGCTCCGCGCCGGGGAACCCCTCGCGCGCGGGGTCTTGCTGCGGATACAAAATGGCGTAGTCGTAGCGCGTCGTCCCGTCCGGCTCGCCCACGTAATGCTCACCGAAATCGACGCGCAATCGGGCGTAGAGCGGGTGATCGCGCAGCAGGTAGCCGAGCATTCCCATGTATGCGCCGGTGCCGAGCGGATCCGCGCGCGAGAGACGGATCGTCGCGCCCGGCGGAATCAAGCCGGGCAGCGCGTCGAGATGCGCCGATCGCCCGACGGTGTACACGGATGTGTCGCCGAATTGGGCGGCGGGCGTCAGGCCGTCCAAGCCGCGCGCGAAACGCTCGCGGACGGTCGCCTGCCCCGCCGCATTCATCTGGTCGTAGTGGACGACGACATGGGTGATATCCAGGCCCTGGAGGATCGACACCGCACGTTCGGACGGGAACTGCTTCATCTCCAGCACGAGGGCCTTGTAGCCCTTCGGGAGCACATTCGCGTTGCCGTTGACCAGCGGGTGGTGGTGCGCGAGGGAGAAGTACTGTTCGCGCACGGCGATGGACTGCTCGCGGTCGTGATCGGGGATGACGAGCGGCAATTCGATCACGCGCGCGTCTGGCTGTTCCGCAAGCCAGTGATACTCCGGCGGGATCGTCGCGCCGCTTTCGAGCGAAAGGGCGTGCAACGGATGGTTCGCGTACTCAGCGCCGAAGCCAACGAGGAGCAGCACGCTCGCCGCGCTGGGCACGAGATACGGCGAGCGCACGCGCGGAATGCGGGCCACTGCGAGGCGTCGCAGCAGTGCGCCCGCGCCGGTGGCCGCGAGGCCCGCGATACCGAGCAGGAAGAGCGTGCCGAAGCGCGCCGGGACGCGCATCGAATCGAAGCCGGGGAGGTGCCAATAGAGCACCTCATAAGGAAGATGACGGAAAAGAAGCGATTTCGTCTCCGGCGTCAGCCGCAGCTCGGGGCCGAGCGCGAGGATGCCGCTGATGACGACAAGTGCGGCGAGGAATTGCTCCCATACGCGGCGGCGCCCGACCCACAAACCAATCCCGGCAAGAACGAGTGCGAGCAAGCCAGGGAACATGTTGCGCTCGAAGGTGTAACTCCCCTGCGCGCGGAAGGGGGCAGTCAGTCGGCCCCAGAGGAGGTTCCGTCCGTCCGCCGTCAGGAAATTCGTGATCGTGGCGGCGTAGTAGGTCGTCTGCCCGTACGTCCGCTCGACGGCGTATTCCGTCTGCACGCGCCGGTAGCCGACGACGAGCGGCGCGACCGTTGCGGCGGCAATCGTGCCCGCGAGCAGGAGATGGCCCCACACGACGCGATGCCGCATCGCCGGGCGGCGCACCAGCACCACGACGATGAAGAGCGGGACGAGCAGCAGCAGATAGATCGCGTAATACTGTGAGGAGATCACCTGCATCATGAGGCAGACGGTGAGCGCGGCGGTATCGCGCCAGCGCGGTCGTTCGATGACGCGGTCGAGGAAGAGCAGGATGAGCGGGAACCATTGCGCCGAGAGCAGACCAATATGCCCGATCCGGTCGAGATGCATCGGCGCGAAGGCGTAGATTACCCCCGCGATGAATGCGGCGACGCGCACCGCGCCGAACCGCCGCGCGAGGGCGTACATCGCAAGGGCGCTGAATATCAGCGAGAGCAGCACGCCGAGGTTGTAGACCGCCAGCGGAGCGAGGCCAACGACCGCGAACGGTAACGTCAGCACGGCCGCCCCGAGGACGAGTTCATCGAAGAGGTACGAATCCGGGAATGGATAGAAGGTGTTGCCATTGAACAGACGCAGCGGGTGATGGAGCAACTGATACTGCCCCCAGCCGATGCGCCAGATGCTATCGACGGGATCGACCGCCGAGGTGACGCCACGATTGAGATGCGCGGCGAGCGGCCACGTCAGTGCAATGGCGATCAGCATATACGCGAGGATCAGCAGGGAGATTCGCATGGCGCGCGGTTGCATCGTCCGCCACCCGGCACGCCAGAGCGGGCGCTGCGTTCGCGCCTCCGGCTCCATCATCGGTGCGGGGATCGTTGCCCGTGCAGTCCTCACGCCGCGAGTATACCGCGCCGTCGGAAAAGGCGAAAATTTGCCGCCTGCGTTGATGTAGTGGAAGCGGGATGGAGGGGCGCGAATCGGTGCGTTTATTGCTGCGCGACATACTCCCGGAGGGATGTAAACTCTTCCTCCGCGCTTGGGGTGCGTGTGTCGCCGCGACCGCTCAGATCGTGGTAGCGATCCGCAATCGCGGCGCGCAGGTCTTCGAGGGCATCCTCGGGGGATTGGCCCATCGCGCGCAGGCCGAGTGCGGGCGCGGTGATCGTGACGTACTCATCGCGCCACTCGGCAACGATCGGCAATGCCTGGGAGAGTGTCAGGCGATCATCGAGTTCGCCCGTGAGCGTGAGCGCCGTGTTACTCATCGATAGACCTCCAGTGGCCGGACGCCGACGAATGGCCGCCCCGCTTCCGCCGCCGCCGCGTAGACCTCGCGGAAGGGAACTTCCGCCGCCCGCGCGAGCGCCGCGACCTGCTCGTACTCCGGCACCGCGTCGAGCACGATCCCCTCCCACTCCTTGATCTTCACACGGATAGGCCCCCACTGCGTCTCGACCGTCTCCCAGCGGCGGTGCGCCTTCTCCCGCACGATCGGCACGGCACGCACGCCGAAGGTCGTCGTCTCGCGGAAGAATACCTCGGTGATTGCGTGTTGGTCGGCGGCGCGACAGATCGCGGAGAGTTGCACGGCGGGGCGGCTTTTCTTCATCGTGATCGGCGTGAACCACGCATCGAGCGCGCCCATCGCGAACAGCCGCTCCAGTGCGTACGCGAGCGCCTCGGGTGACAGGTCATCGACATTGGTGACGAGGAGCACCTCTGCGTCGTCGGCGTCGGGGGCAAATGCAGGCATGGCATTCATCGGAAAGAGGGTTGGCTCCGCCTGCGGCGCGAAGTCCGGGTCCTCCCTTCGCTGCGTGACGATGGCAGCGCCAAGCCAGAGGCGCAGGCAGTTCGGCCACGGCATCATCCGCGTGCCGAAGCCGTAGCCGACCGTCTGCACAGTCATCGGCGGGCGTTCGTAGCCGTCGGCGAGGGCGGTGATGATCGCGGCGCCCGTCGGCGTCACCGTCTCCTTCTCGGTATTCAGTGGCACCATCGGCGCGTTGGCGCGGGCGATCAGCGCGAGAGTCGCGGGGGCGGGGATGGGAATGAGGCCGTGCTGCGACTGCGTCCACCCATGCCCCTGCGCAAACGGCGAGGCGTAGACCGCATCGATCTGGAGCAGATCGACCGCGACCGCCGTGCCGACGATGTCCACGATGCTATCGACCGCGCCGACCTCGTGGAAGTGGACGTCATCGACGCCGACGCCATGCACCGACGCCTCCGCGACGGCCAGCGCGCCGAAGATGCGAAGCGCCAACTCTTTCGCCCGCTCGGTCAGGCCGGATTCGGTGATGAGTGCCCGGATCGCGCGCCAATCGCGCTGTGGTTGGTCCGGCTCGACCTCGACGACGACGCGCGTGCCGGTGATCGCGTACTGGCTCGCCGCCTCCGCGCGCAGGGTGTAGCCGGGGAGGCCGAGCGGGGCGAGTGCCTGTGTCAGATCGTCGAGCGACAGCCCGGCGTGGAGGAACGCCGCGAGGGTCATGTCGCCGCTGACCCCCGCCTGCGCGTCGAAGTAGGCGATGCGCGTCATGCCGCCTCCGGCGATCGCGCGCCCCGCGCCGTCTCCGCCCGCAGTTGGCCGCAACCGGCGGCGATATCCGTCCCACGGGAGTAGCGGACGCTCGCCGGGATGCCCTTCGCGACGAGCATCGCCGCGAACGCCTCCGCGCGCTCCTTGCTGGGGCGCGCCAGCAGCACGCCGTCCGGGCCGACCGCCTCCGCGACGGGATTGAGCGGGATGAGGTTAACGTGGCACAAGAGGCCGCGCAGCAACCGCGCCAGTTCATTGGCGACGGCCTCGGTGTCGTTCACGCCCGCCATCAGCGCGTACTCGAACGAGACGCGGCGGTGCGTCTTCGCGATGTAGAAGCGCACGGCATCCAGCAATTCCGCGATCGGGAAGTGCGTGTTCACCGGCATCAGCGCGGAGCGCGCCACGTCCGTCGTCTGATGGAGCGAGACGGCGAGGTTGACCTGCCACGGCTCCTCCGCGAGGCGGCGAATGCGCGGCGCGAGGCCAACGGTGCTGACGGTGATCCGGCGCGCGCCGAATTTGAGGCACTGCGGCTCGTTGAGGATCGCGATGGCGCGCATCACCTGATCGTAGTTCGCGAGCGGCTCGCCCATGCCCATGAAGACAATATTCGTCAGCGGGCTGCCCTCCTGCTGGCTGACGCGGGCGAGCGAGACGACCTGCGCGACGATCTCACCGGCGGAGAGGTTCCGCTCCAGCCCCATCTTGCCCGTCGCGCAGAAGGTGCAGCCATAGCCGCAGCCTACCTGCGACGAGATGCACGCCGTCGAGCGGTCCCGATAATGCATCAGCACGCCCTCGATCAGGCGACCATCCGGCGTCTGGTAGAGCCGCTTCGTCGTGCGCCCGTCCGTGCTCGCGAGCACGCTCACTTCGGTGAGGATGCCGAGAGGTAACTGCGCATCGAGAAGCGCGCCGAGCGCTTTGGGCACGCCCGCGATGCCAACGGCACTCTCCGCGAAGCGGCCGTAGATGCCTCGGTATATCTGGGACGCGCGGAACGCCGGTTGCCCCCGCGCCACGAGCCATGCTTCGAGTTCCTCCGGGAGCAGATCGTAGAGTGACACACGCGCCCCGGACGGCGCCGGGGGCGGCGCGAATGCGTCGATCGTTTCCTCAGTCATTGTCATGGCGCGATACTTCCTCACACAGGACGACCGGCCCCCAGTTCGCCGAGGGCCGGTCGCAATTCATCCGAATCGCGGGCCGCAGGTTAGTTGCGCCGCCCGCCGCCCATGCCCGACACGAGCATGATGTAGTAGAGCAGTTGCAGGAGCGCGCCCGCCGCCGCCGCCAGATAGGTCAGCGCCGCCGCATCGAGAACGCTCTTCGCCGCACCGTACTCGCTGCGGGAGACGAGATGGTTGCTCGCCAGCAGCTTCATCGCCCGGTTCGACGCATCAAACTCGACGGGCAGGGTCACGAGCGCGAAAACCGTGCCGAGCGAGAACAACGCCACGCCAAGCCACGCGAGGCCAACCGCGCCGGTGAAAATGCCCATTAACAGCAGCACCCAGCCGAAGTTGGAGCCGAGATTGACCGCCGGCACAATCGCGCCGCGCAACTTCAGGTAGGCGTAATTTTCCTTGTCCTGCACCGCGTGCCCGGTCTCATGCGCGACGATGCCCTGCGCCGCGACCGAGAAACTGCCGTAGACGCCATCGGAGAGGCGCAGCACCTTCTCGCGCGGGTCGTAGTGATCGGTCAGGTCGCCGGGGACGCGCTCGATCTGTACGTGGGAGAGACCCTGCGCGTCGAGCAGACGCCGCGCCACCTGCGCCCCGGTCAGATGATTCTCCGAAGGAATCTGGGACATTTTTGCGTACGTCGCCTTGACGCGCCACTGGGCGTAGAGGGCAAGCAGCAAACCCGGCAGAAGAAACGCGAAGTACAATGGGCTGAAAAACATCGGTCAGACCTCCGAACCCGTGCCATATGTTTCGATGCGACGCCGTTGTGAACGGACGCAAGGCACATGCCGCGCCTCGTCGCGGGTGCCGCCCGCATCATCGCGGTCTGGCGGCGATCCTATAGATACGAATTTCGCGCCCCATGGTTGCATTCCTGCGCGCATCCGGGTCGTCATTCGTATGCTTCATCATACCATAACGTATGGCGCCGAGGGCGCATTCCTCGCTGCCGCCGTGGGATACACAGAGGACACAGAGAAGAGAAAAGAGAGCGAGGGTTCTCTGTGTCCTCTGTGTGCTCTGTGTTGATTCCCTCACCCTCTCTCCGTGTTTCCCGCCCTTACGCGGCGTATGGTACAATTTCGTACCGCCGCATGGAGGCGCGGCCTGAGAGGAGCAGCGCATGACCGCCCATAAACCCCCACACGCCATGAGGCACGACGACCTTCTCTCGCTTGAGGCGGTCGAGGAGGAGATGCGCGCGCACCTCACGAGCGCCAACCCTGCGCTCGCGCCGCTCTACGGCATGATGCGCTATCACATGGGCTGGGCGACGACCGACTTCGCGCCGGAGCGCACGAATGGCGGCAAACGCCTCCGCCCGCTTATTTGCCTGCTCTGCTGCCAGGCTGCTGGGGGCGAGCCGGAGCGCGCGTTGCCCGCCGCCGCCGCCATCGAACTGTTGCACAACTTCACGCTCGTGCACGACGACATTCAGGACAACAGCGCCTTTCGCCGCCACCGCCGGACGGTGTGGAGCATCTGGGGCCTCGCGCAGGGGATCACCGTCGGGGATGGGATGCACGCCATCGCGCATCGCATCCTCTCCGGCCTGCGCGAGCGCGGCTTCGACGCCGAGCGCGTGCTCGCGCTGATGGCCGGGTTCGACGCGACCGTGCTCCGCATCTGCGAGGGGCAGTATCAGGACATCGGCTTCGAGAGCCGGTGGGACATCGCGGCGGACGACTACCTGCACATGATCGGCGGCAAGACCGCCGCGATCTTCGCATTCGCGGCGGAGGCGGGCGCGGCCCTCGCAGGCGTTGAGTCGGCTCAGGGCACGGCGTACCGCGATCTCGGCACCGCGCTCGGCCTCGGCTTCCAGTTGCGCGACGATCTGCTCGGCATCTGGGGCGACCCCGCTGTGACCGGCAAGGATGCCGCCGACGACATCCGCCGCCGCAAGAAGTCGCTGCCCATCATCATGCTGCACGAGCAGGCGAACGATGTGGACCGCGCGTTCCTCGAATCGCTCTACGCCGGGGATGAGGTCGCGCCAACCGACATCGCGACGGTGCTGCGGATGCTCGGCGCGGCGGGCGTGCACGATGCCTGTCAGGAGATCGTCGATTCGTACCACGCTGATGCCTTCGCGCTGCTGCGCCGGTCCGGCGCGCGCGGCCCGGCGCACGATGCGCTCGTCGGCCTGATCGAGCGTATGGCGGAGCGCGATGCTTGATCCCTCTGATACGACGCTCTCATTATGACGGACGGTACGCATTCGGCGGGCGGTAGTCGTAGCCCTGTCTGCGCGACCGCCCGACGGTGAAGAATCGAACGAGAAGCGCGCCCGCCACGAAGCCGCCGATGTGCGCCCAGTACGCGACGTTGCCGCCGCTCGCGCCACCGGAGCGGAAGTTCATGCCGAGCGTCGCAATGCCATTGAAGGCCTGCAAGATGAACCAGTAGCCGATGACGATCCAGGCCGGGAGCACGACGGGGAGCAGCACGATGCCGAGCCAGATGACATTGCGCACCCGCCCGCGCGGCTTGAGCACGATGTAGCCGCCGAGCACACCGGCAATCGCGCCGCTCGCCCCGAGCGACGGCGCGAGCGAGGTCTGGTTGAAGAAAATGTGCGCGACGTTCCCCGCAAGTCCCGCGAGCAGGTAGAAGATGAGGTAGCGCACAGGCCCCATCGCGTCCTCGACGTTGTCGCCGAAGACCCAGAGGAAGAGCATGTTGCCGCCGATATGGAGCCAGCCGCCGTGCATAAACATCGCCGTGAGGAGCGTCAGGTAGACCGGGGAGGTGATCTCCGGGTTCGCGCGGTGGAACTCCGTCTCGTGGAGGAAGCGGACGGGAATCACCGCCCATTTGTAGACGAAGAAACTTGCCGCCGAGCCGCGCAGCGTCAGCATGTAGAGGAAGACCGCCACATTGATCGCGATGAGGCAGTAGTTGACGACGGGACGGCGCAGACGGTCGCGGTTGTCATCGCCGATGGGGAACATCGCTCATCCGTCCTTATCGTTCAGTGTGCGGCGTCTCCAGGGGCTGTTCCTGCGGCGCCATCGGGTCAACGACGATCTGTCGGCGGCGCGCCTGCCGGATCATCAGGTACATTGTGGCGATGCCGACGAGGAACCCGCCGACATGGCCCCAGTGCGCGATGTTCGAGAGAAAATCGCTCCCGGTGATCCCCTCGATGATGTTCTTCGGGATGAGCGCGGGCAGGGTAATCAGCGCCAGCGTCCAGATGAGCGTTTTCTGACGGTCCGGGCCGGGCGGGAGCAGAAGGAAGTACGCCCCCATCACGCCGTACACCGCCCCGCTCGCGCCGATGAACGGCGCGAGCGAGTCGTGGTAGAGCAGAATGACGGCGATGCTGCTCCCGAGGCCCGCGAGCATGTAGAGCAGCACGAACCGTGGCGTGCCGATGGCCAGTTCCAGCGTGCGGCCAATCGCGAAGAGCAGGAACATGTTGAGGGTGATGTGCGCGAGGCCACCGTGCAGGAAGAGGCTCGTCACCAGCGTCGCGAGGCGCGGGCTGGCGATGAAGTCCCCGAAAGGCGCCTGATCCGCGCGCGTGAATCGCGCCGGGATGAGCGCCCAGTTCGCCAGGAAACGGTTGTACTCCCGGATCGGCAGCAACTGCGTGTACAACGCGACCGCACCGTTGATCGCGATGATCGCGTAGACGGCGGTCGGGCGGCGCAGACGGGCGCGCACTTCAGTCGGGGAGGGAACGACAGCCACGGCGTTTCCTATTCACTTTCACTTTCATTTTCATTCGGTGACGACAGTTCGGTGAACTCGTTGCCGCCGAGTTGACCGAACAAATCCTGGAGCGATGACCAGCATGCCGCCATGGTCTGCGCCCCGGCGCGCGGCGCGAAGAACAAACCGAGGAGCAGGCCGATGGTCAGGTACTTCACCGCGATGCGGAACCGGTCATCGCGAGTGGCGGTCATTGACCGCCCTCCGTGCCCATCGGGGCGGACGTCATGTGGATCGGCCCGGTCGGCTGCGCACCGCGCGGGACGATCGCCGGTTGTAGCTCGACAACCGGCTCATCGTCCATCAACGTGTCCTCCTCGGCGGCCCGGTTGAGGAGCAACGTCGCCACGACCCCGGCGACAACGCCGATCAGGATCCCGACCGTGAAGGCGCGATCCTTCCGGTTCTTCTGACTGACAGGCTCCGCGTAGGCTTCCTCGATCGTCATGTACTCCTCCTCATCCAGTCTGCCAAAGCAGTGTTGGTAATTCACCACGCAGTATACGCACAAACACGGCCGCCATCTCGCGTGCCCGATAATACCGGCGGCTCCGTGCGGAAAAGTACCGGTCGTCCGTCGCCGCCGTCTGAACGACTAGCCCCGCCGCGCGAAATAAGAGGGCGGTCCGGGCGAGATGGAACGGATCGCTGACGACGATCACCGACCACCACCCCGCACGCGCGCAGATCGCCGCGACCGCAAGCGCGCTCTCGGCGGTGCTTGTCGCGGTTGGTTCAAGCACGACCGCACGCTCCGGCACCCCCAGCCCGTACGCAATCCCCTGCATCACCGCCGCCTCCGCGATGCCCGCCTCGCCGACGCCCCCGGTCATGATGAGGCGCGGCGCGTGGCCGGTGTGGTAGAGCGTGACGCCGCGATGGACGCGCCCGCGTAGCGCGGCGGAGGGGCGGCCATCGCGGTGCACCTGCGCGCCGAGTACGACGATGGCGTCCGCCATGGTACGGACGGTCTCGCGCTCGCCGCAACGGATGAAGCGATAGACCTGAAGCGGTAGAACAAGCCCCACCGCGCCTGCGGCGAGTAGACCACACCAGACTCGTCGCACAGCCTTCCTCGCTCTGAACCTCTGAACCAATCATCCCGGTGGTAGTATAGCATCGACATTCAGCGGCCCTGCCGGAACCGTCGCGCGGGCGATGCATTGGCATGGGCGAAGGGGTTTTGCGAAGCGTGATGGCAAAAACGGTACTGGTCGATCCGCCGACAATCGCGTGGGAGGCCAGCGGCCTCGTGACAGCGGTCGTGCAGCACGCCGGGACGGACGCGGTGCTGATGATCGGACACATGAACGCCGAAGCGCTCCGACGCACCCTCGACGGCCCGCACGTCTGGTTCTGGAGCCGGAGCCGGCAGGAACTGTGGGAAAAAGGCGGGACCTCCGGGAATTTCCTCGAAGTTGTCTCGGTCACGGCGGATTGCGACGCCGACGCCCTGCTCGTCCGCGCGTATCCGCACGGCCCCACCTGCCACACAGGCCGGAATTCTTGCTTCCACGCCCCGCTCACGGAACCCGGCTACCTCGCGGCGGAGGGTTCGCCACCGAGCACGGAGACAATCGGGCCGGAAGTCCTGAACGCGGTCGTCGCGGTGATCGCGGAGCGACAGCGCGCGATGCCCGACGGCTCGTACACCACCTACCTCTTCCGCGAAGGGTTAGACAAGATTGCGAAGAAGGTGGGCGAGGAGGCCGCCGAGGTGCTGATCGGCGCGAAGAACGTCGAACGCGGCGACGCGGACGGCGCATCGTTGCTCGCCGGGGAGATCGCGGACTTGTTCTATCACGCACTGGTGCTCGCCCGCGCGGTCGATTTGCCCGACGACGCGATCTGGCAGGCGCTCGCGAAACGGCGTGGCAGCGCCGATGTACCCCCCCGACCGCCGAAGCAAAAGTAAGGACTGAGTTCTGAGTTCGTCCCCTCCGGCCCCTATCCATCGCACCGTATCGAAGCGTTCGAGGGATGGAGAGGGGCCGGAGGGGAGAAATAATCGGGATCGCGGACCACCAACAATCGAAATTTAGAGGAATTCGAGGGGCTTGGCGACCATCCGCTTTCGCGGCACGTCGATCTCCAGGACAACATCGTTGAGGGCGGGGATGAGCAGTTCCTTGCCGTCCGGCTGCGTGACGATGTACACATCGTTCGCGCCGGTCTGGAGGATGCTCGTCAGGGTGCCGAGCGGCTCACCCCCCGGCGTGACGACCGCCATGTCGATCAGTTGGTGCCAGTAATACTCGCCCTCGTCGAGCGGCTTCGCGTCGCGGATGTCGATGTACAGCGGCATCCCGCGATACATGCCCGCTTCCTCACGCGAGGTGACACCCGCCACGGTGACGATTGCGGACGGGCCATTGCCGCCGATTGATCGGAGGCGGCGTCGCTGCGGCTCATCGCCGAGATAGATATGGGTGAGGGTCGCGAGACGGTCGGGGAAGTCCGAGACGATGCGCGCCCGCATCGACCCCTGGATGCCATGCGGCGCGCCGATAATGCCGATCATCAGGCGCTGCGGCGATTCCTCCGGGGTGGTGGGCTGCGTCTCAGGGGCGGCGGGGGGCGTTTCCGGGGTGGCGTCGGGGGCATCGTCGGCCATGCTCAATCGTCGATGTCCAGCGAGACGCGGACACCCTGCTTCGCGGCGGAGGCGGCGAGCACGGCGCGGATGGCGCGCGCGATCTTGCCCTGCCGCCCAATCACTTTGCCCATCTCTTCCGGCGCGACGGTGAGCCGCACCTCGATGTTGTTGCCAAAGCGGTTCGAGCGCACGCCGATTTGGTCCGGGCTGGAAACGAGCGACCCGGCGATGTAGCGGACGAGGTCTTCCATCGACTCGCTGGCGGTATCTACCATCTCGCCTATGCCTCTGCAGTTACGGCGGGGGCCGCGCTCTCCGTCACACCGGCGCGCTTCAGGAGCGACGCGACGGATTCGGTGGGCTGCGCGCCGACGCTGAGCCAATATTTCACGCGCTCGGCGTTGACGACGATGGTGCTCGGCTCGGTCAGCGGGTCGTAGTGCCCGAGATTCTCGACGAACCGCCCGTCGCGCTTGGAACGCGCCTCCTGGACGACGATGCGATAATGGGGCTGGCCCTTCGCCCCCATGCGGGTCAAACGCAGTTTCAGCACGTACTCGGTTCCTTCCCTCGGGTCGATGGTCATTCGGTATCATCGCGCAGCATGATGGTTCGCACGCTCACGCGCGGAGTATGCGTCCGCAGCGCTCCATGGTACACGGTGGCGTGTATGGCGTCAATCAGTTTGGGCGGCGCTCTGCGCGAACGGCGGCGGATCCGCGCGTTCCGGGTGGTAGCGTGCGTTAAACTCCCGACGCAGGATGCCGTACAGATGCTCGTCGTGCCACTGCCCGTCCATCAGCCACGTCTCGCGCAGCGTTCCCTCGCGGACGAAGCCGACCTTCTCGTAGGCGCGTTGCGCCCGCGTGTTCCATGCGAAGACTTCGAGCCAGACGCGGCGCGCCCCTCGGTCATTGAAGAGCCAGTCGAGGAGCAGCACGATAGCCTCGGAGCCATAGCCCATGCTCCACGCATCGCGCTCGCCGATCAGGATGCTCAGTTCCGCCGTGCGCTGCCGCAGTTTCAGCCCCTCGTATTCGATCCTGCCGATCGCGCGGCCATCCGCGTCGCAGATGCAGAAGTAACCATTCTTATCGAATTGGGTGAACCGGCCGCCGGGTGCGAGGTCGGCCTCGAACTTGTGCTCCTCAACGATCGAGCCGCGCTCGCCCCAGTGCCGCATCACTTCCGGGTCCGCGTGCCAGCGGCGCAGGGCGGGGAGATCGCCCTGCACAAACGGGCGGAGGGTAACGCGATCTCCGGTCAACATACGGGTTTCATCCTCCGTGTCTGGTGTCATTGCGCGCCACACGACGGGCCATGACACAAATTGTGTCACCAAACGCGATATTCCGCGTATACTATGCCATGATGATACGAGGACGCGCGACTGCACCGCTGTCGCGCCTTTTTCAGGCTTTGCGGTAGGGGAAACGACGGATGGCGCAAACGCGACGCGATTATTACGAAGTGCTCGCCCTTGAGCGGAGCGCGACGGTTGACGACATCAAGAAATCGTACCGGCGTCTCGCGCGCCAGTACCACCCGGACGTGAACAGCGACCCGGCGGCGGAGGAACGGTTCAAGGAGATCAACGAGGCATACGAAGTCCTCTCCGACGACGAGAAGCGTTCCGCGTACGACCGGTTCGGCCACGCGGGCGTCAACGGGAATGGCGGCGCGAACCCGTTCGGGGGCTTCGATTTCAGCGATATTTTCGATTCATTCTTCGGCGGGAGCCGTGGCGGCCCTGCGCCCGGTGCGCCGATGCGCGGCGCGGACCTCCGCGCGGGCGTGACGCTCTCCTTCACCGAGGCCGTCTTCGGTGTCGAGAAGGAAGTTGCAGTCTCGCGCAGCGAAACCTGCCCCTCCTGCCACGGGACGCGCGTTGAAGGCGGCAAGCAGCCGGAGATGTGCCCGAAGTGCAGCGGTTCGGGGCAGATTCGCCGGATGCAGAACACGATCCTCGGGCAGTTCATGACGACCTCCGCGTGCGACCGTTGCGGCGGCGAGGGCGTGGTCATCACAGACCCGTGCGGCATCTGCCACGGCGAGGGGCGTGTCCGGGCTACGAAGAGCCTCTCGGTGACGATCCCGGCGGGCATCGACGATGGGATGCAGATCCGCATCGCCGGTCAAGGCGACGCTGGTGTGCGCGGCGGGCCGTCCGGCAATCTCTACGTCGTCGCGCGCGTCCTTGCCGATCCCATTTTCCAGCGCGATGGCACGACCATTCATGTCAACGTCGACGTGAACCTCGCGCAACTCGCTCTTGGCGCGGAACTTGGTGTACCGACGGTCGATGGCGTCACGGAGATCGTCTCCATCCCGGCGGGAACGCAGACGGGTGAAGCTTTCCGCGTGCGTGGCAGGGGCGCGCCGGATGTGCGCTCCGGGAAGCGCGGTGATCAGATCGTGACGATGCGCGTCGAGACGCCGACGGAACTCACCGAGGAGCAGCGCGAGTTGCTGCGGCAGCTGGCGCAGTCCTTCGGCGTTGAGGTGCATGAGCACGGCAAGGGATTGTTTGGTCGGATCAAGGATGCATTCGGCTCCTAGCCCGCTGAACTTGCTGAACAGTTCGATGCGAGTCGGCTTGGCTCTCAGTATCTGCCAGTGGTCGTGCGCCGATTGCCGCATGTCGTGTCAATCGCTATCATTATGGATGTGAGGTGGGCGCGTTGAGCGGCCTCGACCGATTTGAACACATGATGGAGCGAGCGGTGGAAGGGTCGGTGGGTAGGATGTTCCGCAGCCAGGTCCAACCGGCGGAAATCGGGCGACGCCTCGAACGCGCGATGGAGGTCCGCCCGCTCGTGTCGGTGGACGGAACGATTGTGCCAAATGAATATCGCGTGCACCTCAACCCCGAGGACGCAGTCACCTTTAAGGAGATCGAAGCGCCGCTCTGCCAATCATTCGAGCAGTGGCTCGGCGAGATTGCGTCCGAACGCGGCTATCGCTTCATGGGGCCAGTGCGCGTGCAGATCGTCAACGACCCGCAGGTTGGGCGGCGCGATGTGCAGGTGCAGACCGCGCTCGAAGCGCCGGGAGCGCCCGCGCGCCCCGCCGGACGCGACCCGGCGCCCTATCCCGGCCCCGGCGCCGCGCCGCGCACCGAGATCAACCGCAACCCGCCGCGTGGCCCCGAGGACGAGCGCACGCGGCTTGGGTCGCCCGGTGAGCGGCCGCGCATGGTCGCTCCGGTCGCGGGCGTGCCGGCGCCGCGCCCGCCCTCCGGCCCGCTGCCGCAGGGGGTCGTCGCGTACTTCTCCGTGCCGCAGGGGCCGCTCGCCGGGCGGTCGTTCCCGCTCCGGTTCGTCGATGCGACAGTTGGCCGGGCGCTGGACAATGACATCGTGCTGGAAAGCAACGATGTCTCCCGCCACCATGTGCGCGTCGAACCGGCGGGGACGCTCCTGCGGCTGATCGACCTCGGCAGCACGAATGGCACGCGCGTCAACGGCCGCCGCATCCAGGAACACCTGCTGCGCGATGGCGATATGATCGAACTGGGCAGCACGCAACTCCTGTTCCGTGTCGGCGATCCCGGTATGTCGCGATGACATCGGGGCGCGGGAGGGGTGCGGTTGTCAGTTGAATACATCCTCTTCGTGCTGCGTATCGTCTTCATCTTCGCGCTCTATTTCTTCATCATCATGATCGCGCGCGTCCTCAGCCGTGAACTCGTCCCGACAACCGAGACGAGCGGTGATGTCGCGCGCCCCGCGCGCGCGCTCGAACGCGGGGCCATCGTTCCCGGTCTCGCGCATCTGCTCGTCGTCGATGGCGCGGAGTCCGGCCTGCTGCGTGGCGCGACCCTCGACGTTCATACGGGCGCGGTCGTCGGTCGGGGCGCGACGGCGGACATTCAACTCGCCGATGCGTACACGTCCAGCGAGCACGCGCGGTTCCGCGACGATCGCGGCCATTGGCTACTCGATGACCTTGAGAGCATGAACGGGTCGTACATCAACGGGCAGCGGATTCACGGCAGCCACCAATTGGCGGACGGTGACACGGTGCAACTCGGGCGGGTCGTGCTGCAATTTCTTCTGCGCCCGCCCGTGTAGCATCGGGCGGGTCGCGTCACACGGACCACTGTTTGCCCGGCGAAATTGGATGTCGGGAATGCGCGCCTTTTTGTGCGGTTGTTCGTTATACTAGTGTCGTACGAACACGGTGCGTGAACCTTCGCGAGCATTCGAGAATCAGGGGCCTTGGATAATGGCGCAGCAGGGTAGGACGATGCAACGGACGCAGGCGCGGCTCGCGCGTGCGACGCAGACTGAGCGCGCCCATCAGACCACAGCACAATGGGACATTCCGCAGGTGACGGGAACCGGGGATGCGTCCGGGAAGGGGCCACACTTTGGCGGCGCGGGGCGCCGGGTGCCGCCGCGTGGCGTGCTGGCGGGCATCGCGGGCGTCGTGCTCCTGTTCCTCTTTTCGGTCGTCGGCGCGGGGGCATTCAACCGCGCGCAGGATGGTAAACTCTACGACAATGTCTTCGTCAACGAGCAGAATATCGGCGGCATGACGAAGGATGCGGCGCGAACATCGCTCGTGCAGACCCTCGACCCCTATTTGAATGGCCCGATCACCCTGACGAACGAGAACAAGCAGTGGACGCCGAAACTCGCCGATCTCGGGATGCAGATCGACCTCGATCAGACGGTCGATGAGGCGTATCAGGCAGGGCGCTCCGGGGGGCCGCTCGGCAAGTTCTGGCGCGCAATCGAGACACGGCACGGCGCACGCACCTCTGTGCCGCTCTACGTGCGCGTCGATGATCGCGCATTGAACGGGTATCTGGACGGTTTGCAGACGCAACTCGGCATGCCGCCGCGCGATGCGGCGATCGGCGTGAAGGGAAATGTCATCGTCGTCGCACCCGGCGCGGATGGCGTGAAACTCGACCGCGCCGTGCTGCAGCAGCAACTCCTCGACACCACGGCGCATTTGCGCGGGACGAAACTCGCATTGCCGATCACCTTCGCCACCCCGGCCGTCACGACCGCACAGGCGAATGAGGTGAAGGCGCGCGCTGAGGCGCTCGTCGCAACACCACTGTCGCTCACCTTCAATGACAAGAAGTGGGACCTCGCGCGCGATGACCTCGTCGGGGCGTTGCGTTTCAACGGTGCGCTCGATGCGCGCGTCGATGCGGCGGCGCTCGCCAATCGCGTGAACGCGATTGCCGGTGAACTCAAGCAGACGCCGCAGAACGCGGTCATCGGGTGGGATGGTCAACTCGTCGTGCGGCAACCCGCGAAAAATGGGCAGCGCCTGAACGTTGAGGAGACATTCGCGCGGATCAACGCATGGAAGGGCGATGTTCGCACGCTCGCGCTCCCGGTCGAGGTACAGAAGCCGCGCATCACGGATGACGTCGGGGCGCTCGGGATCACGACGCGCATCTCCCGCGGCATCTCGAATTACGCGGGGTCGGACGCGGCGCGTGCCCACAACATCGAGGTCGCCGCCGGGTATCTGGACGATACCGTGGTCGCGCCGGGCGAGGTCTTCTCCTTCCTCGACGCCATTGGTGAAATTACGCCCGCGCGCGGCTACAAGGACGGCTATGTCATCCTCGCGGAGCAGACGGTGCCCGGTGTGGGCGGCGGTGTCTGCCAGGTCGCGACGACGATGTTCCGCGCGGCGATGTTCAGCGGCCTCCCGATCGAGGAGCGGAACCCGCACGCCTACCTCGTGCGCTACTACGAGCAGGGAGGCTATCCGGTCGGACTCGACGCGGCGGTCTTCTCCCCCGGCGTGGACCTGAAGTTCCGCAATGAGACGGACAAGTACATGCTCGTCAAGACCGCCGTCGATGGCGGCAACCTTTACGTCAGCATCTACGGCCCCGACCTCGGATACAAGGTCGATCTCAGCGATCCGGTGGTCAGGAACAAGAAGGCCGCGCCGGACGACGAGTATCAGATCGACCCCACGCTGCCACCGGGCACGAAGAAGCAGGTCGAGTTCGCGAAGCCGGGCGAGGATGTGACGATCACCCGCACTGTCCGCGCGAAGGATGGCACGGTCGTGCGGCAGGCCACGTTCAACACCCACTATCAGGACTGGCCGAACAAGTTCCTGATCGCCAGGGACGTGACACCGCCGAAGAAGGTGGCGCAATCGACGCAAGCGCCGAATACCCCTGTGCCGAACAAGACGGCACAGCCAACGCAGCCCCAGGCGACGCTCCAACCGAAGCCGCTGGCGACGGCCACGGTCGCCGTCGCCACGAAGCCCGCCCAATCGCCCGTGCCGACGGTGAAAAAGCCGTAAATCACGCCGTGCATACATCTGAATATGACACACTCGGACAAAGCGCTACCCGCGCGACAACAGGTGCATTTCTTGACGCCGTATGCTAAGGTGCGTCTGTGGAAACCATCCTGTACGTACAGAAGGACGCGGCGGATCGGTGCGCTCGTGCATCGTGCATTGGGAGGGAGGCAGGGAGTTGCGTACGGCGACACGGTGGATGAGTGCGGGCATTGTGATCGTGATGATCGCGGGGTTGTTGGTCGGGCCTGCGGCGTCGGTAGGCGCGGCGTCCGACTACTATAGTGAGACCGGGCACTATCTCTACGGGCAGTTCCGGGACTACTGGAATGGCAACGGTGGTTTGTTCCGGTTCGGCTATCCGATCACGAAGGTCTTCGATCAGAAGTCGACGAACGGCCAGACCTACCCGACGCAATACACGCAGCGCGCCGTCTTCGAGCAACACCCGGAGAATAGGGGGACGAAGTTCGAGGTGCTGGGCCGGTTGCTCGGCCTGATCGCGGCGGGAACGCGCGCGCAAACCGATGCGAATTTCAAGATGATCACCAAACCCGCCGATAGTCGGCTCTTCTTCGACCAGACCGGGCACTCCCTCGGCGGCGGCAATGCGGGCAATGCGGCGATCCGCTCCTATTGGGAGGCCGCCGGTAATGGCAACGTGCAGCAGAGCATCGTCGTCTTCGGCTACCCAATTTCGGAGCCGTTCGACGAGCGGAACGCCGCCCCGCCTGCGGGCGACGGGCAAACCCACCGCGTGCAGTATTTCGAGCGCTACCGCCTGGAGTATCACCCGGAGAACGCGGACCCATACAAGGTGCTCCTCGGCCTGCTCGGCCAGACGCAGGCGCAGAGCGACAACCTTGATCCCGCGCTGCTCGCGACAGAGCCGCCGGGCCAGCCGCAGCCGGAATGCATCGGCATGGGGCCATGCGGTGCGGTGCAGCCGTTGCCGAAGAGCTACGCCGGTCTTCACGTCGGTGACGGCGGCGACGGCTACGGCTTCAACGTCGATGCCATCGGCC
>JAABUS010000540.1_pt1 | contig 94989 bp, 101 predicted proteins | sample 5560161 | NCBI WGS metagenome assembly JAABUS01 (sample SAMN10711885, study PRJNA513376) | rock metagenome | isolation source: Antarctica rocks | place: Antarctica: Victoria Land, Trio Nunatak nord | collected 2016-01-04
CCCACAATTAAAAAAAAAAAAAAAAAAAAAAAAGACATCACACGAAGATTCGATCTATAAGCCCTGTCTTACTCTATAGTAAAACACACAAGACCGAAGTTGTTTCAAAAAGGGTGGTGTTTTTTTCTTTTTTGAATAACCCTGGGGGGAAATAATAGGGATGGGTTGGCGTGGGGGGATTTTTTTGGGGCGAAAGAAGGGGGGGAAGGGGGGGGGGGGAGGGATGGGGTTTGGTGGGGATGGGGAATGGGGGGGGGGGATAGGAAAGGTTAGAGGGGAGAGGGGAGATGGGAGAGATGGAGAGGAGGGGGATGTCAAGTACGTGTCATTTGAAGTAGTAGGTTAGAGAGCGGAACCTGCTGTTGGAGAATAGATTCGCGTGGTGTTCGAGGTTGGCGCGCGAGGATAACTGTCGATGCCCGCCCGTGGCAAGGGTTTTGCCTGTGAGCAAGTTCTGGACTGAGAAACCGGGTGCTGTCATGTGTAATATCATCTTTGAGCATATACGTGGTCGTTGTGTATGTACGCTTCGTTAACGCACGAGGTCTCGTTTGGGCCGTGTAGTCGTTTCTTCATGTGCAGCCGCGGTACAAAGCCACCCAGCGCCCATCCCTCATTTCAGACAACAGCCCCCTCCCCATTTTCTCGCGCAACAACCCTCCTCCTCGCGGTTCCCACCCCCGCAACCCCCCTCTCCTGATTCCGTCCCAACCACGGCTTCCTCGCCTCCCCCAGCACCTTCTTCCCAACAAAATACACCACCAACCCGCCAATTATGCACACAAACGCAATCGGATACATCCAATGGATGCTCAATCCAAACACTTTGACCCCAATAATCACGCCCCAAAAGTTGCCAGTGAGTAAGCTGATGTTGAAGAATGCCGCCGAGGCGAGTCGGAACATCAGGGGCGCGAGGGAGTAGAAGAGGGTGAGGCAGAGAGTGTAGCCGACTAGGTAGCCGCCGACGGGGCCGTTCCAGGTTGCGGAGCGGAAGGAGGCGCGGTCGAAGATGCCGGCTTGGGTGCCGTTGATGAGCATGCCCCAGAATCCAAGTTGGCCAACAACCTCGTACAGCGGTCTCTTGCTGACCAAAAACTCTTCCACCACATTGCTTATGCCGTAGAACGTAGCGCCGAGGAGGGCAAAAAGGTCTCCTTTGATTTGGTTCCCGCGTGAGATTGAACCGCCGTTTGCGCCCGTTAGGTGATCACTGGCGAGCAGGATACCCATGCCGCCGACGCAGATGAAGATGCCGAGGACTTGTGTGGGATGGTAGCGGACGTGGAGGAAGAGAAAGGAGACGGTGACGACGAGGACGATGGCCCAGAAGTTGATGAGTTGGGCGGAGAGGATGGTGGTGTAGCGGTAGGCGAGGACGGTGAAGTAGTTGCCTTCGACGTCGAGAAAAGAGAGGATGAGGTCTGTGTTCGCGACGGGGATTAGATTGGTTGGTTTGGGAAGGGGAAGTGGAGCATTGGGGGTGATGTTACATTTCCAACCGTCTTTGAGGAGAAAGCGGGCATAGCCTTTGAAGCCATAGCGGTAAATGGTGTACGAAGTGTATATTATGTTAAGGAGAACATAGTTGAAGAAGGTTTGGAAGGCGGGGATAGAGGTGCCTTGGACGACAAGGAGGCCAGAGAAGGTATTGGTAGCGGTAATACAAAGGGCAAGGACTTGACTGTGTTTTGTTCGTTAGCAACAATATCCACGTCAATAGGGGTTCATGGGAACAGCTCATACCCAAGCAGTAGCACAAGATAAAAGTCCCTGGTCTGGAGATACGCAAACCATCCCTTCTTGCTCTCATCAATCTCCTCCGCCGTAACCTCCGCACTTCTCCATGCATCACCTCCATTGGGAAGGTCTACCACTTCCGGAGCACCATGAACAGGCGCCGCAATACTTGAGGGCGAGCCCTTGGTCTCACCGGCGGAAACATTATTTGCGACTGCCGTTTTGCCATTCTCGCCATTGTGGGTGTCCATAGGTGGGGTTCGAGAGCGAACAAGCGGGGGTAAAAAGCCCGACGAATTGGACACCCTGGGGGAGCTTTCGTATGCTGAATGAGCGCAAAGACTCCCGAAGTCGCTCACTGCGTCGATTGCGTGAACCCAATGTCAATCGGCCGATAAGACGGAGTGGAGAGGGAAAGATTCTGCTTCTTGCATGATCGTTGTGGGTTTGCCCTAATCCGGTCTTGGCACTTCTTCTTTGGGAGTTCCGTCGTGCAGGGCGGAAAAGGGTCGTTCCGGGATCATTCCGTCATTTCCAGGGAAGCAAGGTAAATCAACTAAAGTATCCCATCCACGCCATCCCACTCATCCTGCACGAAAGCGACCGAATATGTCCGCCCTTTGGGTTCGATCTGCGCATGGGAATCTGGGAAGAGTGGGATGGAGTGGGATGTTGCGTATATGTTCCATGCAAACATACGGGGATGCCGTGCATGAACCGTCAGGGGGTTGACATGCGCGTTGCATGTACGCATTTGCACCGCGACGACACACATGAAGATCGTATGAAGATTAAGTCATTACATTGGATGATGCGAGAACATCACGCCCAAATCAAAAGCCGAAATTGCAGTCTGAGATTAAAGGATGCAATGTTCGCATGAATTTGCGATATGGCTGCCAAGATGACCCCAGATCAAGGAATTCCGAACCAACTTTCATATTACAGGGGGCCGAACCTTCCGCAGGTTCCATCATGTACGGTTCATGCGGCAACTGCTCCCATTCAATAGAAAAACTGTCAAAGACTCGATCGTCATCTGGTGTATGCGATGCAAGGCATCACGCAAGCGGATCAGGGTTGAGTGGTCAAAAAGTCTTTTCGTCGTATTTCCCAAAGGGTGCACCACCAACTCGTGTGAAACCAACGACGACCCGTAGGTCGTACTCCGCTCGTTCAACAAAAGAAATATTCGATGCTCCAAAGGAGTGTTCATGTGCCCAGGCAACAATGTGTATCTGGTATAACCTGACCCAGTTCTTCGCCAAAGCACCCACTACGAAAGTATGTCCGTGGCCACCACCGATCAAACCCCAGATCCCAAGTCCCAAAGTCTATAGCAATGTATCGAGTGCTCCAAGCCCAAATCCTATAACACAGTGTAACCGAATTGAATGATAGACCGTAATGGGTTGTTGTGCGATTTAGTGGGCAGAGATGGCGGTAGACTTGCCGAATTTGCCCATACCCCAACTCCGTTTCTTGGGCTGCTTGGGAGTCACAGCGGCGGTAACAGCTTGTGGGGTCATGCGTTGAGGGGGCCTATCGAGCATGGGCGCTTCGCCGACTCTGCGAGTACGGTCCTTGTGCAGATTCTCGCAGGCGGTGAGTTGCGGCTCCCTCCGGGCTTGCAAAGGCATCTCAACCAATTCTATCTTCGTTAATGACATGTCCGATGCAACGTAGGAATGGAGACTATGAATGCTTACGGGAGGAAGAGGATGAGGTCGAGTGGTCTGAATGAGTTGGTGAGACCGCTGCAGGGCCTGTTAGTCGGTGTAGATTATGGATTTTCAGATACGGCAGGCTTACCATGACTGGCCAATGGGCTGGGTTGATAGTCTGGCTTGCCAATGAACGACTTCCGCGTTTCGATCATGGCTGGTGTCGTGATCCCGCTCATGCCATAGTTCCCGAAGCTGTTGTGGTGCGACCAATCTGACCCGTTGTAGCTGTTGCTTCGATTTCCAGCAAAGTTGGCACTGCTGTTGCGGGTCAACGGGTTTTGGCTCCGTCGCTTGTGTGATTCTCGGATGGCAGTGCGATCTTCTTCTCGGAAACTGAACGGAGCACCAGAGAGTGCGTCGGCAGCAGCATGCGTGGGAATATGCTTGTACGGCTGGGGCTTGTCGACATTCTCTGCCGGCGTCTTTTGAGCTTCTGCGTTTTTATGCTCTTTGGCGGCCTTCTTGGCGCCCTTGATTTTGGAGAAGATAGACATTGTTCTTGCTTGAATTGGTGGAAATCAGGAGTAGACAAGAAAACGGATATGGAGTTTGAAGATTATAAACCGAAGAGAGAAGGTTGCGGGTTTTTGGGTTTCGTATCTCGTTAGTAGTGAGCTCTGAAAGCCGGTACGGCTGAAGATCGTTACCCCTCTTGGTGTGTAAGAACAACCTAGCAGCGGATCCCAACGTCTTTGGTAGGTAATTTTCCTGAGGGCGGAACCGAGCGGGAGATCGGAGTTTTTTCCCTGAGGGCCACAATAGTGATGGTGATGGTGATGGTGATGGCGATAGTGGTCGTGATGATGACGACGACAATGGAGGAGAAGAAGATTGGTTTGTAGAAGGATACAGAGGAAAAGAACTTGGCCTTGCTCGGGTAGGATCGAAGATGGTCTTGAAGGCCTACGAAACTAGAAATGCACGAGAGGGGATCTGAGAGATACTAAATAAAGGCTACCATTTGCCTTTGTCTTTTTTCGGCCTTTGCGCAGCCCAGGCGAGCCAGGCCATCTGCATTCCCGCTCCTGTATGATGTATCGTCATGGCCCAGCACTACTTCCACATCCGAATCACGATAACTGGGGGCATGCCAGCTGACGGAGCATCCAGCACATGCCACCAACCAGACCCGGGCTTCGGTGGGCGATGCGAGACTGAGCGAGACGGAGCGAGACTGATTGTGCCCTACCGAATCGGCCGGATTTCATGGGATGCCATTCCGAATGAGCGGATGCACGCAGGGGTTCGTGGATGATTCGTTGTCGTGGCGGTGCTTAGCGCCCCTGTCCTATGCTGCATCGAGATGATTGACATGAGGCAGCCCTTGCAAGACCCTCCGAACTGGGTCTTCCCCCTGGCTCGCTTGCGGCAGGCTTGGGGGGTTAGTGAGGATTAGTGAATTGATACGGAGGTACGGAGTAAGAAACTGAGACACGCTAGGTAGAATATCCGCATTAGCGCGGAAGAAAACATCGCCACATGGGATATTGTTGGATGTTGTTTATTTCCAGGCGAGCACGGCTTCCATCCATTTGGGGTTGAGGGTTTATCGAAACACAGAAAACCGGTATTTGTAGCGACAACAGCCCTCATAGTAGTTCATATACAGTAAAAGCATGTTGAACGAGTACTTTACGTGGCCATCGCCCCAGTCGCTGCAGAGTGGGGTTCTCGGCCTTGCTTGGACCTTGGCATCATTGAACCCACTTACCCAAGTCGCCGTGGACCCTTGGTCTGCATGCGCGAGTAAGGATGCCCCCAAGTGAAAATCTGGAGATCCAAAGAAGAGCATGCAGAACCCGCCGAAGCGGTACTTCCGGCAAAAGATACTTGTGCAGAGAACTGGGCTTGACCCCGTGGACTTTAGAGGCTGTCTGTAACGTGGTAGAAGGCGTTCAATTTATTCGATTTTTCGGTTATGGATTCTCAAGTGCACCAGTGGTGCAATAATGGTTCCAATCCTCGATATCGAAAAAGCCAAAAGGCCGCGAGGAGCGAGACCACCTCGTATCATATGATTCATATCATATCATACTTCGGTCTTCGGCGATCTTGTGCATAAGGGAAGATACTTTATGACTTCACTCCTCCATGCAACAGGGTTGCCCACTAATCCCGAAAGGGCTCCACAGGAGGTTTACTTCGATAGCCTGCTCGAAGTTCTCTGATCCTGCATGTCTGGAATCGACTTGGCCACCGAGGAGTGCCATCTGGTGTGGGGACTTATAGATACTGTACGCCATGAGACAGGACATCCGCTAAATCCACAACTTGTACCCAGCTGACTTCGCCATGGTGATCTTTACACGCGAGGTGATAATTCGTGGCATTGACGGTCAGAGACCGAGGGAACGCTGAAGCACGTACTGCAGGTTTTTCGAGTGGCTGCCCTCATTCGGCAGAGATAAGAAGATCATGCTTCTGGATCAAAACAAACTTCTGATAACGCTCGAACGAATAGGAAGCCACGCCAGATTGCGCGAAGCCAGATTCTACGATTCCAAATTCTGGAAAGAGATTGCGTACTATCAGCCTCACACCTAATCGTCGACAGAAGAACTACCCAGTTCGATGAGTGCCACACAGCTTAGAACGTCGGGCAGATGTGGTTTATATGCAAGTGTAATCTGGCGACCTGGCGTTTTCGATTATGTCTTACGTGTAGTCCTTCTCCCCTCATTGCAGAGAGTCTCTCATCACCCCATGAGGCATGGGGTGGCTGACTGGCATGAGATGGCCAGACCTTATAGAGAGACTTTGTATAGTTGAAACATGGTGTAGAAAGGGAGAAATGCAGATACCGATTGGAGGCATCTAAGGAAAGAACATCGTCCGAGTCTTTTAGCCCAAGAACTACTACAGTACTCCTTGAAGTATGACACGGATTTGGTTATTGTCCAGAGTGCCCTGAAAGGAAGTCCGGACAGAAAGGCATACAACGTCAGATGTCAAAATGCTTGAGACTGGATATACCACTACGAGTATGAACTTGCCAAACTAATGATGGAAGTCAGGTACAGTAACTGTAAAGCATGTGTTTGGCAGAGCATAGACCACAACACATATATGCAAGTATGTTTGCTACAAGAGCCTCTGTGGGTTGCGGCACTTTGATCATGTGGGTTCTCAACCTAAAGTGTTTTGAGCATTTAGGGTTGAAAGTGTTCGCATGCGAAAGAGCGAGTATCTACCTAAGGTATCTAGTGAGGCCCTGGAATATTTCACTGTGGTAGTGTCGAGCAACTGTGATAGACGATGAAACGGCTCGGTTGATGTTCAACGTCATCTTAGTCATGACTCTCGCCACCGTGGGCGATCAAACACGGCGGCCGATTGTCCTCCAAGTACGTATCCAGTCCGACTATGTTTCAAGACGAGTTTGCAGAGCCTGGTCCGCGATAGGTTTCATGGTCAATCGCATCGGATCTTATTCGACCCAAGAACGACTGTTCTCGGTATTCTACCCAAACGGAATACTCAACGGCTGCCGGCCCCTAGAGGCATCAACACCCCTGAGCCTGCAAGCGCAACGCGCGCAGCACACCATCACCACCATCAACATACTGCCTCATTCAGATCAACCCACTCAGCTCACACTCTGTGCGGCACTTGTCTTCCATCGGAACGTCGTAGATACGACGCTCTTGCCTTTGGATTTGCCTTGTTAACCGGCTGCTATCGTTATCGCGTGCTCCTTGGCGAAGGCCTTTTTGCGCCTGACGTCTGACCATTTCGACAACCGCAACGTATCGGCGCATCATCAAAGTCGATCGGTGCAGGTCCGGGCAGTCTAGAAGGGCCTAGGTGATCCAACCCGTGTGCTGAGGGGCGTCACAACCTGCTATGGCCCTGGCCGCGCCGCCATCAAACGACAAGAAACGGGTAAAAGTCTACGAGCTTAGGAACAATGACTGGTTTGATCGAGGAACCGGGTTTTGTACGGGACGGGTCATCAATGTGAGAGAATCCCGCACGCCAAAGGCAGTTCGAGGGCACTCTGTGCTGGTCAACCCCAAGCGGCTGCGCGCGCCTTGTATGAATATTGCTGACCAGGGAAACAGGATGAATCAAAGGTCTACGTCGAGTCAGAAGATCAGCCAGAGCGTATGCTCCTGGAAACTAAGATCTCGAAAGATGATGGATACCAAAAGCAACAGGGTGATCGTCATAATATCCGCAAGATAGGGGCATTGGCTCACTGTGTACAGACACGCTCATTGTGTGGACTGAGTCGAACGGTACAGATATGGCTTTGAGTTTTCAGGAAGCTGAGGGCTGCGCGGCGATCTGGTAAGACATTGAGCACCATTGCTCCTTCCCATGGTGTTGTCTCAGATTCCACGCTGACTAGCTATTGTGCAGGGATTTCGTAAGCCAAGTACAACAGCACCTACTGACGCTAGGGGGTCCTGGTAGGTCGTTATCATTTGTTTTCCGACCACTGTATCGACAGCGTGCTGATTTGGCCTGCGTTGGCCTGCAGATGATGCTCTATCTGACGATGCCATGGACAACTTCGCCAATCCTCTTATACTACCAAAGCCTGAACTTTCGAATCTGGAGGAAATACTACGTATGATGCGTGCAGTATCATCAACACAACAGGGCCGAGACTCGTTGTCAAAATTCGTAATAACAGAGGACTATATTCGAAAGTTGATACCCTTAGTCAGCATGGCGGAGGACCTCGAATCTTTAGAAGACCTACACCACTTGTGTAACATTATGAAGATGCTCATCCTCCTGAATGACACCCAGATCATTGAGCACGTAGTGAGCGATGGCGTGGTTCTTGGTGTGGTGGGTGCGCTAGAATGTAAGTAAAAAGTCTGAGATCAACGGATGAGTGTGGTTGACTAACACATGTGTTGCTTAGATGACCCGGATTTTCCTACCCACAAAACCAACCATCGTCGCTATCTCCGAGATCGCTCCCGATATAAAGAAGTAGTACCAATTGCGGACCCTGCGATCAAAAAGAAGATACATGCCACTTGGCGGCTGCAATACCTCAAGGACGTTGTCCTTGCGCGAATCCTTGATGACCCTACATTCTCAGTTCTTAATTCACTCATATTCTTTAATCAGGTCGACATTGTTTCCCATCTGCAAGCGAATATAGCATTCCTCGAAGAACTCTTTGGCATCATCAACTCCCCGAAGGCCGATTCAACTCGCAGGAAGGACGCGATTTCTTTCATACAAACATGCTGTGCCACTGGAAAGAATCTACAGGCCCCTGCGCGGCAGACACTGTACACGAATTTTATTCAGAACGGCCTGTTGCGTGTAATAACATTCGCGCTCTCAAACGAAGACGCATCAATACGGGTTGCGGGGACAGATATCCTTGTAGCCATGATAGATCATGATCCAGGCATGGTAAGAGCCTATATATTCAAGGCAATTGGCGAAAACAAAACTCCCTTGACAGATACCTTGATTGAGCTTCTACTCGTTGAAGTTGACCTTGGCGTCAAGGCTCAAGCTGCGGATGCAATCAAAGTTCTGCTGGAACCGCAGGGAGTTCCTCCACCACAAGATGCCATGGGAAGAGCAAATGGCGACTTTTTGTCCAAGTTACGCGGTACTGCACCCGCTAATTCGCAAACAGAGTCGTTCATTCAGAGCTTCTACGATGTGTCCGCAAATAAGCTTTTCCAACCTCTCAAAGCCCTGGACCAGAGAGAATCACGTACGTTGGGTGCACACACTAGCATCCTTGCTTTCGCCTAGTTTCGAAATGCTGACTTCAAAACGTAGTAGAAGATCTCACTTACCAGGAAGTTTCGCTTTTTCATCATCTGATTGAGATCCTCATGTTCCTCATTCGTTTCCACCAATTCCGGAGTAAATATTTCGTCTTTGCAGAGGGACTTGCAGCGCGTATAGCAAAATTGCTCTCCTGCCCACAAAAGCATCTGAAATTAAGTAAGTTCATCCTAGATTTTTTCAGGCATAGAACATGCTGATATATCCCTAAGCGGCGTTGAAATTCTTCCGATCGTGCTTAGGTATAGGGAAAGAGGATGAAAACTACCTTGGACAAATGACGAAGAGTCACTTGCTCGAACCCATTCTCAACGTTGTTTACGAGACCATGCCACGAGACAATCTTCTCAATTCTGTATGTTTAGAATTCTTCGAATACATCAAGCGAGAGAATGTGAAACCTATGATTCTCTTCCTTGTCGAAAATTACCGGGAGAAGCTTCAGGAGATCACCTATGTCGACACTTTCCAAAACCTGATTCTTCGATATGACCAAATGCAAGCGTTCAATCCAGATATGGACACTACTCTGTTTGGACCCGAAGGCGACACCACGCCCAATCATGTGAAGACCAATGGTAACCAACGATGGCAGGGTGTTAGAGACCTGGATGCTGCGGAAGAGGCGTACTTCAACACGTCTGATGACGAGGACGAGATATCGACCAAGACAAATACACAGACTACAACGCCGTTACTCAACGGATCATCACCCTTGCTCAAGTCTCTTGTTGACTATCCCGATGACGATGAAGACATAATGGACGCAAAAATCCAGACGCAAGATGAAAAACCTCTTCACTCCGAAAATGAGCAAACAACCAGAAACAGTGACGGCTCGACCTCACCTGGGACTAGACCCTCGATACCACAAACGCCCCCGCCGGAAAGACTCTCTGAAAAACGAAGAAGAGAAGAAGACGATGAAGAGGACGAGCTTGGTAAGCTTTCACATACGAAACGGCGTAGTTCGTCGTTCTCGTCGACTGGTAGTACGAATAGCAGTACTGGGACCCCTAACAACATTCTTCGACGGAAAAAGGGCTTTGCCTCGAACAACAAAGATTCGCCTACTGGCAGTAAAAAGATAGAGATTTCTCTTACGGTGAAAAGCCCTGGAGAAACCGATCAAAAACGGGATGAAGGGGGTTGATTGGCAATGGAGTTCTGGTTCAACGAAGCGGGCGTTCGGGTATCTACTCACAGGAGGTAATTGGGAGCATTCGACGCCTATGAACATAAATGAGCACCTGTACCATAGTACTGTTACTTGACCATATAGTAGCGACAGACAGGCTACATATTCTAGAGCTTAATGAGGCTCATGCATCGTATCGTTAGCTCACCATCTGAAGTGTAATCTGCCATGTTTGAAGAACACCAAGCAATAAATAGTAGGATCATCGCTGAATTAATAAGATTCTTAGATCGTTCCCTAGATTTGATATAGTCTGAAAGGCTGACCTCAGCCTAGAGGTAGGGCTGCTCAGCCTTTCCCGCAGGATAGTGAGCCTGCGCCGCTGCGGGCTCGGCTTTAGCGTGTATTGCTGGCAGTGGCAGTCCAAGTGCATGCAGTGTCTACTACGTAGACTCCAAACTGTGCCATGACAATCGATGGTCGCATCTAATGGGAGACTCGAACTCATGTCATCATCCTGAAAGACTTCTTCAATCTAATGCGCGCTTGAATTCCTTGTCACGTCAGCCACATGTTGCATGTCCCCAGCTCGGCTACGCCCCAACTCGAGCATGACCGGAGCGTCTGCAGGATAAGAAAACAAGCGACTGGCTGCATCCTGCAATGTTACCTTAGCCTAAGGTATTTGACGTACGTCTCACAGCATCGCGGAGTCAAGAGGAAGGTATAGTAGCGGAAGAATTCCCCGTCTTCAACCCGAGAACACCAAAGCTTCCGCACTGCAAGCTCGCGCGCTCTGCTCAGTGTTGCCGATCCATTGCCAAGGTTACAGTGCAGTCTAGCTATACTATTCTCACATCCCACGAAGTGGTCAACTATATCTTTCCCTTGGTTGATTGCAAAACAAACCGATATGGCTTATTACCAAAGCGGCCGCCGTCAACAAGGCCAGCGAAATAATCTTCAAGATTCCCCGACATTGCCGTCGGAACACGGGGCTTTCGACCCGTCGCAACCTGGCCAGAATGCGTACATGCGAAGAGCGCCGAGCTTCGATCAAGGAGATGATACTCGGTATCCGGAAGAGGTGAACGGGAATTTGGAAGAGCGTGCATATGGGAGAGGTGGGCACGGAAGGCATAGCAGTGCCTCGATACAGAATGAAGAGCTTTTCATGGGATCACCAAATTCATCGGCCTCGAATCGATCAGCTTCGTACGTTTCAGGCGCGGGCGGGTATCAGCATCAGCCTATTCCTGGCATTGCACCGAGCACCCAACCTTCTTACAATCCGCAACAGTATGGGATACAGCAGCCACAGTACCATTCACAGCAGCCCTTCAGTGGTGTTAATAGTAGTCCCAGCGCTGCATACCAGCCTTACATACCAGCAGCATACCAACCATCAGCAACCCAGCTTCGGGCTAGCTACGTAGGTCAGTCTTACGGACAACAGCCACAGAGTTACTCCATCCCTTCGACATATCCATCCCCCAATAACGCTCCTCCTCCTCCACCACAGCGACCATATGAACAACGTTACAGTAGTCAGATATCACCCCAAATAGGAACAACCCCACATGTCCAACCAACGAATGCCCGGCGCGAGTACCCTTATCGACAACCACCGCTTCCCTCTTTACCTAGCTCGGCTCCTATTACTTCAGGAACTGGATATACTCCACCTGCACCCCCGCCCCCGCCATTCTCTCCTGGTCGCGATGCTTTTCCATCTAACGCTCCGTCGAGACCATTGCCTCAAAACTATTCACATGCTGGACCCACTTCTCAATACGCTCAACATTCATCTTTAAATCGATCTTCGCCGTCACAAAACTCTTTACCACCTCTACCGTCCCGAATCCCATCAAACGGCCTGAATTCTCCGCTTCTTCGATTAGACAACTCCTTACCACCAACGCCTGGGACGCCCGGTCCAACACCTCCTCAGCATTCGCCCCAGCGTACGAATACGACAGGAAGGCATCCTCAGGCCAGGCCTCTACCGGGACCTCCACCTGAGCCTGCCTTGTCTTCAGACTATTTTGGGGATCCCAACGATTATCTTGCCAACGACAGTTATAATCAAGAGCCTCGTTATGAAGATCTAATGAAAGAGGTTGAGGCGGCTGTTATGGGAAGAGCTCCGACTTCAAGCTCTCGGCGAAGTCCATTGGGAGAAATCAGCGCTCAGGCGCTAATGTACGAAGAGCAAGAGCTCCATCAGCCACGCTCTGGAGAACCTGTAAGCCCCAACACAGGCCATACGCACACGAACGGACACATGAATGTTCCGGAAACAAATGCGTATGTGGAGTACGACGACAGCGACTCGAGTGATGCAGAAGCGGAAGCTGGCCTAGTTGCTATGCACTTAGCTGACGAGCAAGATGCAGCAGAAGAAGCCCGAAGACACAGCGGTGCTGAACCTGTACGCGGGACATACCATTCTCGGCAGAGCTCGAGACTTGAGGTACCGCCTGCAGAGATGAGTGATAGCAGCGAGGTTCCTGTCGATATGGATTCGTATGGTGGCGGCTTTTCAGGCCACGTTCATTACGGTGATCAGAGCTTGTCGAATCCAAGTAGCCAAGCGAATCTGAGCGAGCTGGACGATTCCCGACGCTTTTTGCCAACGCCCAGTTCTTCACAGCGTTCTCAAAGGTCAAGTGATGAACAAGGAGCGTACAGGGGTATGTATGATTACTCAATACCTAATCAAGATGATATACATCCATTTCCACCTACGCTTGGTGCCCGCGTTGACACCGGTGGCACCGGAGGTCTCTCAGAGCCAAGTCCGCATCCACGCAGACTAAGCTTCGAGGACGGCGACGAAGCGGCGCTAGTAGAATCCGAGGGAGGCCAGAGTCCTGGCGGAGGAATGCCGGACATGTTCTTCCACCCAGGGGTAGGTACCAACCGACCACTACCTTCAGCGCCTGCAAGTAGAAATCGGGTACCACAACTGATGCCGGCCGGTACTTACCAGCATCCTGGGAGACCTCAGCCGTACGATCCTTACGTTCGCCCTACGTATCCACCAGCTCCAGATGCCTACGATCAATTACTTAGCCCGTCTGGGACCCCTGTACCAAGGTCTTCCTCTTTAGTCAGTCATGGCAGTACTCCACATACTGTACCACCGATACGTTCGAAAACAGATGCAGACCGGGCCAGAATCCTTAAGCAGCAGCAGCAGCAGGGCAATCGAACAGCTTCAATTTATGGCTCGGATGCCACACCTGATGCGTCTCTAGCTCATAGCGCAGAACTTCTTGGTCTTCCAGAGATACCAGCAGGGAAGCGCAAGAGGTTCAATCCAGCCAAGCTGTCGTCGAACGATTTCAAGAAATGTCCTGAGCCGTGGGCATTGAGCTCAATCGTGGGATGGATCAAGGACATGAGCGAAGGCGAGGCTGATCTCAAGGAACACGCAATCATTGACGGAATTGTAGCGCTCTTCACCCACAAGGTGCCGACGATGAACACAGCCGATGCCGAGACGCTTGGCGCTCGAGTAGTAAAAGCCATGTTTGACTCGGGTACATTGCAGAAAGAGGAAGAATGGGTTAAATTCGGGGCTGCGACTATGTCTGGTGTACTTTTCCAGCTGACTGGTACTGGCTGCTACTCACCCCGATTACATAGCTTTACGCTGCCAGGAAGATGCTATGCCCACCACTGTATGAGGACGCTAAAGAAGATCAACTTGCAGACTCAAATTTTGGAGCCTCAACGCAAGGTCGAAGATTGGGCCACTTTCTATAAGGTATCGAAAGCGGATATTGAAGACATCAACAAGAAAGAAGTTGAACGACAGAACATTCTACACGAGGTTGTCACAACGGAAGACCTATACATGGATCAGCTTAACGTCCTCAGAATACTATACAGAGATGAGCTAGGTAAATGGCAGCCGCCAATCATTACGCCGAAGAGGAAAGAAAGTTTTCTTCGTGATGTATTTGGAAAGGTCGATACGGTCAAGCAGGTCAATGAGGACTACTTACTTGCGCAACTTAAGTACCGCCAACAGGAGCAAGGTCCTTGGATAGTAGGCTTTAGTGACATTTTCCGGGAGTGGATTCGGAAGGCTAAAAGTGCTTACGTTGAATATGCCACCAGCTTTCCGAACGCGACCTTTCTAATCCGTCAAGAGGCTGAGCGCAACATCCTCTTCCGGCAGTTCCTCGATCAAATGAGAGAAAATGAGCGCTCGAAGCGATTGGGCTGGGATACTTATCTAAAAGCTCCGATCACAAGGCTTCAACGCTATGGTCTACTCCTCTCAACTGTGCAAAAGAATATGCTTCATGACTCCGATGAAAAAAGCAACCTACAGACAGCGATCGATGAGATCAAGGCGGTAACGATGGAGTGTGATGCCCGCGTTGCCGATATGGCGAAGAATGTCGACTTGTCGGAACTCCAGAATAAGCTAGTCTTGAGACCAGGCATGGAGAAAGTTCACTTGAATCTAACGCATCTAGGAAGGGAGATCATGTTCAAGGGAGATTTACAGCGGTCGGGCAACAATAAGTTTACATGGCTGGAGACTCATGCTATACTATTCGATCACTACCTGGTACTGGCTAAGACGGTATCTCAAAGAGATGCCGCTGGTGGTCTGAAATACCAGAAATATGATGTCTCGAAGCTGCCTATCCCGATGGACCTGCTTGTTCTTGAGAGCGTCAACGATGATCCAGTAGTAAAGTCTTCTGTAAGGGGAATTGGACCTGTGACGACGGTCACTCGACCTTCACTTGCCAACCAAAATGGCTCAAGCGCCAGTACTCTCACGCATACTGCCACTTCTAATACCCTTGCTACCGTCAACACTAACGGCTCAGGTAAGACTCTCGTTGCCACCACTATACTTGATGGTCCGAAAGATGAAAAGGTCATGTTTCCTTTCCGAATAAAACATCTTGGAAAATCCGACGTTTACACGCTGTATGCACCGACTGCGCAGAATAGGCAGGATTGGTGTGAAAAGATCGTCGAGGCAAAGACTAAGCATGCGGCTTCTCTGTTTGAGCAAAATGCGGAGCCGTTTCGCTTGAGGGTTGTGGCGGACACGGCGTTCGCCTACGATGCGATGTCTGGAGGGCCAAAGAGTATAGTCATCAGTGGGACTCCGCTCGATCGTGCCATCCGAGAAGTCGAGTGTAAATTTGATGGGCAGACGAGGCCGGGACCAGTATGCAGGGCTCAAGTAAATTGTGCTACCGCTTTTAATCAGCCATACGGCAACCCTATGCTCGCAGTCGGAACAGATTACGGCGTATATATATCCAACTATAGCAACCCTCGAGGTTGGACACGGGTAAGTCTTTTCCCACCCATTAACTCTCTCAAGTATCAAGATTAAACCGCATTTCCCCAGGCAATCTCTACGTCCCGCGTAACTCAAATCGCCGTCCTCGAAGAATTCTCCCTCTTCGTCATCCTCGCCGACAAATCCCTCGTAGCTTACCACCTGGACTCCGTCTGCCCTGTCTCCGGCACCGCCCCGGCTCCCCAAACCAACTCCGAATCCTCCTCCCGCCGCGCGCCGCAGAAACTCTCCGGCGCCCGTGATGTCGGTTTCTTCGCCACCGGCCGCATGAAAGACCGCACCCTCGTCTTTTACAAAAAGCGCGAGGGCATTTCCTCAACCTTCAAGGTGCTAGAGCCCGTGTATCAGAAATCTTCGGGGACGTCAAGAGGGAGATTCGGCATCAGAAAAGGCACGACAGAGTTCTTCCGCGATTTCGACGACTTTTACATCCCGTGCGAAAGCTACGCCATCAACCTCTTCCACTCCAGCCTCGCCATCGCCACGGCCCGCGGCATCGAAGTTATGACCTTGGACAAAAAAGTCCCCTTCAGCATCCCCGACCTCAAACCCCCGGACTGCGCCTCCATTGCCCAGCGCATCCGCGACCAGAGACCCCTGGGCATGTTCCGCCTCTCAGAATCGGAGTTCCTGCTCGTCTTTGAGGAGGTCGGCATCTACGTTAACAAGCACGGCGATGTCAGCAGAGCGGTGGTCATGGAGTTTGTCGGCCGCGCGCGGCAGGCCGTGTTGTACGGGGGTATGTATCTTGTGCTTGTGGATCACGGGGGCGGGTTTGTGGAGGTGCGGAATGCGGTTAATGGACGCTTGAGGCAGGTCGTTAGCGGCAGGGATGTGAGGCTGTTGGACGAGGGCGTGGGTGGGGGCGGGACGGTGAAGATTTGTATGCAGCATCCGGAGTGGGAGCGTGGGCAGGTGGTTGTCGAGATGATTGTCAATGAAGGCTTGAAGGAGTGAGGGGTGGGTTGCTCGAGGGGATTGGGAGAAAGGGATATAATATAGGAGGAAAGACATATGGGTGGATTCTTTTGTTGCTATAATCGGCGTGCGATTCGCTGCGATGAATCGATGAGCCATGGTTTGGTCTACCCATCCGGCGTTGGGGCGTCACTGGATTACATAGTCGTCCCCTGGATCTTGGCTTGGTGTTCCCAATGTTTGAGGGTTTTTGGAGGCAGGAGTTTAGGAGCTTCTTCCGACTACCTTATCTGGGGGGGGGGATATTCGTTGGGCCGCGAGGCAACGGATCAATATCTGGCTATATAATACGACCGTTTTCCGAAGGGAAAGGTCTCTCTCTGTAAATCGAGAAATAATTGGAGAATTGGAGTCTTTTTTTTCTCTCTCCCTTTTTTCAAGTATCCCATCTTCTATGTAGATTACCTGTATGATGTAAGTTCTTCAATGGTTCTGCGTTTAGGAGAGCTAAGGTAGTCCGAGCGAAGGGTTTTTTTTTTGGTATGGTGATTTCACAGAAAGTTGGGTGTCTTATCATGCAGACAGAGTTATGATATCAACTCATGGTTGGGTTGTAACGAACGTGAAAATTCAAATCAGTGAGTGAGTGACCTTGATGTTAGACTACAGGTCTATTTCATCATGTTAACTTGCATGGGGATAATAGAACGATGTCCCTGGTTGGTTTCGTAGATATGTAGTGATTTATGGCTGGAAAGCTACAAGGGATTACTGGAGTGTCTGGAAGACGGGCTATTCGCTCGGTGATATTCTAATTTCTCCTTGTGCTTATCTCTTGACAGCGGATACGGCTTCCCTCTTGATCGTGAACGAAATACGGAGGCTTGGTGAGATAGGCATACTAGGAAGAGCGGTTACTAAGCATGCTTGTGTAGGATTTCGAGGGGATTTGCTTGTTCCTAAGACGACGAACGGGCAGCCGAACGGTTGTTTTCCTGGTGCAAGGTCGCCGATGCTTGCCATGGCATAATAATGGTTCATGCTCCCCACGCTCGGGAAAGTCTTTTGGCGTCTCCGCTGAATTTCTCGAAGTGGGATTCTCGCTAAATTAAGGCTCCTCCCGTTGCGCGGGAAGAGCCAATGCCAGTTCTCACGGAATGTCAAAATGCAAGGCAGCGGAACCCCCGGGGGACCCTCCGGGGGGTGAGGTGGTCAGTAAGGCGAGCAAGGCTTATTTCACTGAATTTGAAGCAAGTGCTTTGGGAAACAGATTTGTTTTGGGGATTCGACTTCCCAGTCAGTATGGACACATGCCTCCTTCATTAAAGCGATGTCGAGAGTTCTCCGATTGGTGCTTCAGAGATTTCTGAGTCTTGAACTCTTTCCCTTCCATATTCAGTCCCTGATCTGGTCAGCCTACCGATGCTGTGCGTTGGCTGCAGATCGGCAGGTTTGGAGAATCCTTTACGGACTCCTTTTTGGGGCTTGGGGCGGGAGGAACTCACACACTGACAGCGAGAAGTGACGACACCGGAGAAGATCCTTTTGCAGGAGACGCAGAGCGTGAAGTTGTATGGCCCCCATCCAACGTGGTTCTGCCTTTCACCGAGTGAAAAGACCTTGCAGCCCCCAGGTTGATGACAGAGGCTCAGCCTTCTGTTGTAGGCATAGCGGTAACACGTGGGCCTTCTGTACCTAAATGAAAGAATGAGCTATGCTTTGCTGCCATCGTACGGTACACAGCGCCAGCTCTCGCAAGCGTGGCTGTCAAACATCAGGAAGAGTCCTGTCAGCACGATCAGTTCCGTCAAATCGCTCTTGCCGTGAACGAGACGTGAAGTTCTCTATGTTTCCGGATTTAGGTTGATGCGGTGCTGCAAGATCGCAATTTCCCTCGCTCCTGTTGCTCTATGCCCCTTCGGCCACACTGTTTGAAACAAGTCGTTACACAAATCCTTTGCCAGCTGTAGTAATCGCATATTGCGCCCCGTGTTTGGCTCGTTGGAACTCTCGTTGGAACTCCCCATGATCGAGGCTATGAATGGGGTTGACAGCAAGAAACAGAAGCTTTGCGTTCCAACCCAGATTCGCCCTGTAGGAGAATAATCCAAGTCAGCATCGCCAATGATTCGCCACGGCTTTACTAGCGTCCTTCTTAAAGTACCAGCCAGTGCACGCAGCACGCCCATCGTTCTGGCCCTCATCTCGAACCCGACCTTTGGAAACCAAACATTAACACTCCGCTCCTATTGGCGTCATTGATACTTCCAAACTACAAGGTAGACTTTGCCAAGGCGTGTGCATCGCGGTTTCCTCAGCAATCTATTGAACCACGGTCACGACTTCGCAAACCCCCACGGGGGTGAATGAGCGCTTCATACTCAGCACTAGCTATTTGCTCGTAACATTGATTACGGTAGACATCAGCTTCTCTATAGACATTTCAAGTCGTTCACTGCTTTTCGATAGAGTGTATTCACAACATCGACTTTCCAAGGAGTACCCTGGCATCGCACTGTCCTCGGGCACATTCTAGGCTCTTGACGAGTTGCCGAACAGCAACTCGCAGTCCATTCCCTTGCTAGAAGAGCTATTCTTGGAGTGGAACATAGGTGGGAATACTTGAGAAAGGGGTATCAGAATCCGCCAATATAAACGTTCCTCATCGTGGAATCTCCTCCTAAAACACAGGTGGCCGCTCCACTGGCCGCCGCAGAGGAAGCAGGCTTCGATGGGCATCAGCTTCTACGTACACATGAAGGTGGCCCCCCACCGATGACAAGGGGGAGAACCTCCAAGATGTCGAAGGCGGAAGAGTGTAGCAAACTTACGGTCCAGATGCCCTCAGTTCCTCGACCGGGCTTGGTCAATCAGCACTCAAATTCCTTGCCATCGACGCCTTACCGACAGAGCAGAAAGCTCCCCTTTGACTCTCGTTCGCCGTCTCCCGAGAAAGCACACGTTGACGGCTCTCCAAGGTCTGCGAAGTCTGAGTCGGATAGCGGTCTTCGGTCGCGAGCCATAGGATCATTGGTAGTCGGGTGCAAATACGAGACGGGAATGGCGTTTTCGCGAAGGCGTATACCATATTCTGTTGGTGGCGATCTGCTGGAGAGACCGAAAAGCATACCGAAGAAATTCCTGAACCCTATGGAAGAGAACAAGCTGAGTGGGGACATGAGAGAGCTTTACGACCGAATACTGCCGTCTACCGAAAGCGAAATTAGAAGGGCGAAATTCGTGAAAAAGTTGGAAAAGATCTTGAACGAGCGGTGGCCTCGGGATGAAATCAAGGTCCACGTTTTTGGCTCTTCTGGGAACATGCTCTGTACTAGCGATTCGGATGGTTAGTACGATAGGAGATCCGCAGAGAACATCAACAGGCTGACAGCTGTAGTGGATATATGTATTACCACTCGCATGAAGAAGCTTGAACGAGTATGTGTGTTGGCTGAAGCACTTGCAGAGCGTAGGTGCTCCTATCGCGCCAATAGCACACTGCAACTGACCTTGACATAGATGGGATGGAACGAGTCGTGTGTGTTTCTCATGCAAAGGTTCCGATTGTTAAAGTTTGGGATCCAGAGTTAGAGATAGCCTGTGATATGAACGTCAACAACACCTTAGCATTGGAGAACACACGGATGATCAAGACATACGTAGAAATTGACGAGCGCGTGCGGCCTCTGGCCATGATAATCAAGCATTGGACAAAGCGACGAATTTTAAACGATGCTGGTAGGTTTGGAGATCTTAATGCTATGAGGCGATTCGGGTGCTGAAACTTCATTCTAGCACTTGGTGGTACATTGAGCTCGTACACCTGGATTTGCATGATTTTGAATTTCCTTCAAACCCGGTCCCCGCCAGTCTTGCCCTGCCTCCACAGAAGACCGCATCAGCGCCTTATTGGAAAGGATGGGACACCATCGTCGTTCGCTGATGATCTCGTCACCCTTCGTGGCTGGGGCCACAAGAACAAAGAGACACTAGGAGACCTTCTGTTTCATTTCTTCCGAAAGTATGCCTACGAGATTGACTATGAGCGGAACGTCGTGTCAGTACGAGAAGGCCAACTCATCTCTAAACAGGCTAAAGGTTGGCATTTGATGCAAAACAATCGTTTATGCGTTGAAGAACCTTTCAACACCGAGAGAAACCTGGGAAATACGGCCGACGACATTTCTTTCAGAGGCGTGCACATGGAGCTAAGGCGTGCTTTCGAATTAATCTCCAATGCGAAAATTGAAGGATGTGTCGAGCAGTATGCATTTCCAGAAATCGAGGAGAGGATATGGGAAAAGCCGCCAACAAAACCGGCGCCTGTTTTGACTCGGTCTCGGAGCCAATCACAGAGTGGACGGGGTGGTAGAGGTGGGATCACAAACCGAGGAGGTAGACATACGCAACCTCAACATCGTGCAAGGGAACAAGGGCGACGGGCCTCGAGTGCTGCTGCACCCAGCAGATATGTTGGTCCTCAGCTTAGTGCGTCTGGTACTGTCGGTCAAGACCATCCATTACGAGCTTATTACGAGCAGCTCCAACTCCATGACCAGCTCTTCAATGAGTACCAGATTTTGCAAGCTCAAGAACATGAATTACGGTTACTGCAGGCGCAAGCTCAATTGCACGCTCAAGCACAGGCTCAGAGCACACAGCCTGCGGCGTCTATATCACACCAGACAACGAGAGAGAACATGAATCGTCCGGCAATAGTTAGCCAGGCGCCTTTGACGGCCCCTCTCCGGAGCGGAAACTTTTACCCTTTTGCCTATCCTTCTGTTCCTGGAACACCATACCCAGGCGTGCACACCAATCCGTCTTCTCCCTCTATGAAGCCTGCCCAGCCGGAATTGAGACGCAGTGTTCAGAGGTCATCTGCGGGAAGCAATCCTTCCAACGCAAACCTAAGATCTCATTCTCAGCCCGCTCGGCCTCTTCCATTCGGCGGCTTAGCTGTGCAAAACCTACAACCGTTTCCTCTCAGTGGCAATGCAATCCAGCAATACCAACAGCTTTATCAGCAACCACTTTATAACCCAGTGGATCTAGGGCAAAACCGGCAGAGGCATCATGATTATTCACATCATCGATCACCAATGTTAGATTCGCAGCTTGAGGAAACTCTACCGAAAGAGTACGTTGGTTATTATGTCCATGACTCTCCACATTCTCGGCTTTATCGCGATGACCCAGCTATAGCACGAATGCCAGGGTACATTGATCTGTCATATCGCTATAAGACCTTGCCGCCGGGTTTCAGTAGATTAAGGCGCAACTCCCGCTCTCCTTCGCCCTCCCCTCCAATACCATTCCGAGACAGATCTCATAGTGTCCGCTCGGCAGCTTCTGCCCCATCCGGCCCTGTCCAACAAGAGAGAGCCCAAGCACCCGCTCCTGTGACTCGGAGTTCTGGACCTATTATAGTAAACGGGTCTGATGGATGGGGTACGAACGAATATCCAGCGCCGGCCGAGTCTTCATCTCTGGCTACGACTACAAGCGAGGCAACAGCAGGCTCGGATGACCATGCATATGACACTCCGGCTAACTTTGCGGACATGCCTTATACATCTGAGAATTCTTCGCATGCGCACCCTATGCCACACAAGCACCATGTCATGGACAGTAGACGAAACGCAGATATGGAGTCCTTGATCCGGTTTAGTAAATCCCACACCATCGATGTTCCAAAAGAGCAAGACCGCAATACGTATCTGGAGATGCAGAGCCAACCTACCAATGGGTTAGGCATTCAGTATGATGACACTCTAGCCAAGCAGCAGAGTTCCAGCTTGGAAAAAGTGGCTACACAGGAGAACGTTCGTCAATCAGGTTCAGCGCGCAAGCCGGACAATATGGCAGACAACGTTAAGTTCCAGCACGAGAAGCCTCTGCAGTCTGTTCCGTTACTCTCTCCGGTTCGGGAGGTCAGAACGCCATCGCCTACAGCAAGCAGGCGGCCGAATGGTGTTTCTTCCGGGCTATACACGGGCCGATTTACCGGCCCTCTGAAGCTGCATATTCCTCCTTTCTCGAAAGGAACAAGTGGAAAACAGAAGCAGGCAGACGCTTTGGCACTAAAACCCAACGGCATCTCCTCTGATGCGGTAGAGAGCCCTAGAACTGCCACACAACAACAGAGCAACGGATGGCAGCAACCGACCAAGAAAGGAAAGAAACACAAGTCGAAGAATAGCATGTCACAGCTAACCAATGGCGAACCGCTACCTGCCAATGAAGCTGAAAGGAAAGGGGGGTGAATCTCAGACCAGGAATATTGCTCCACCCAGCGCATGAGGACAGTCTTGCCACTCCACCTGCCGGCTATGTACACTATCGCTCTTCGGCCTCTGCAACATATATAACCTTTCGGGATTTTGCAGGTTCTTGGATTACCGGTGTTGACCCATCGAGACGCAAAAGGCTTGCGTCGAACCCTGCAAATCCCCCCTATCCCTTCCCGTTGTCTCTCGAATTGTGAGGCGTGAGTTAGCCGTGTGATTCTGGGGGAAACTTATGAGTGGCCTGGCGACTTCCAAATGGCGCCATTTTCAGTTGGATGAGTCACCCATGTAGCGTCTTTTACATGTTTCAGCGGTTCCTTGGAGTTACCGAGCAAAAGGTGATGCAAAAAGTGGGTCATTGCAGCGACTGGGAAGGAGGCGTTTTGTCGATAATTGTACTTGCATATGGGTGGTCTTCCCGGTTACTGTTGCACTGCCATAGATGGGGATGATTACGGGCGAGATGAATGAACATCGTTTACATATTATCTTTTTGGTTTACGGACCGTATCATGAGAGTAGCTAATGGGTTTGATAGAGGATAACTTGGAGTATCCACCAGCCGAGCAGAGGCCTCGCAATGGTTGAGCCACTTCCTAAAACTGGTATAGAACATTCGGGAAAAGACTTTAGGCCTGACAGTGAGTCCATTTTGAGGAGGGTGGTGTGAGTTTATCCCGAGGAACTTCGTTTGAGCGATTTGCAGACCGTGAGGTTCAAGGGTGAGGATTTGGCTCATGACTGTTTACAGGAATCCAACTAGTCCTTTTTGGGATTTCCCACGGCCCAAGATCGGTAGTTTCTCTGCAACCCGGTCTGTACGACAGGCCGAAATCACGAATCATCTAATTGCTAATCTCTACATTCATTTCGTTAATCGCTTCTCAAACACTTACATCCGGCTCGAGCGTTTCGAAAGTGTCGTTTTGGAAGGGTGTTTCGAGGTCTAGGTCTGGGGAACTGTTTGTGTGTTCCCGAATGACTCATGGTGTTGTCAAGATTCTCTACCAAGGTCGATGTATATATAGTGGGACTTCGTATCCACAACGTACCTTGTTCTGCTCTCAATCTTGCTCAGAACTCTTGGCAATCATACCCTCTTGGGCTTTCTTGAAGTTTGAGACCTTTTTCCCGACTTAGAGTCTTCGAGGCCTGGAGGGTCTATATAACAGACAGCGTCCGCACCTCTAATCCCCCATCAATCTCGCCATCGATCCATCTATCCAATCCAGCAGCACCTCGACGTCCCGACATCCAAACCATCTAAAACATCCACCCACCTCTCCACCCAACCACCTCGACTCACAACCAACATGCCTTTTCCCCTCCTCGCCCTCCCCCGCGAACTCCGCGACATGATCTACATCGACGCCTTCCACCCGCCAATCCAGGGCTACATCACGCCCTACACCTCCTCCCTTTCTCCACCCTCAGCCGACGATCTGCTCCCCGTCGCCCTCCTGCGCACCAGCAGGCAGGTAAATGCGGAGGCGAAGGGGGTTTTGGAGAAGTGGAGGCGTGGGGTGGTGGAGAGGAAGAAGAGGGAGTGGGGGTTTGTTGTTAATGGTATGTGCTGTTTGATGGTGGTGTGGGGGGGTGTGGGGTGGGGGCTAATCGGGATGTAGAGATGAGAATGGATGCTTTTGGGGATGGGGATGAGGAGTATGATGATAGGGTGGAGATGGGAGAGAGGTTTGGGAACGGGTGGGGGATCTTGTGAGGGGTTTGGGGAGTTGGCATTTTGGATTGTTTGGATTGGATGTATTTTGGATAGTGGTATAGTCGTTTGAGTGGATGCTGTGGTTACTGTCATCGATGTCGATGTGGGAAGTTTGTACTGTTCTGGACATGCTGCCAAGTGGATACATGACTTTCATAGCGTGTAATATCTCAAAAATACTGATCCCACTCAACAAGTCCAAGAGCACACCCACTCGCAGTCTAGGGTGGGTGCTGTTCCATCGTTTGGCTCAACTCTTTCTTCTGTCTAACTTTGGTTTAATACCTTAACATTCCTTTCACTACACATTAGTCGTAACCTGTGGCGATAGGTTTTAGACAGAAAAACGCATTGTCTTACACTTGAGGTCATGTCAGCGACTGAAGCTGTGGACTTCCCTTGCACGACAATCATATGTAGAGTATCATGTTGTTGGTGTCGCGACAAAATTAGCTCAAGGGCACTAGAACGACGTCGTGGGTGATACTTCGATTGTTGAGATGTCCAGTTCCACCAAGAGAAGAAAATCACTATTTCAAGAGACCACTACTGCTTGAGGTAAAGATATAGATATTTGGCTGCATAGCCACTCCATCTTAGCAGAGGACGCAGAGAATGGAAAGATTGATGAGGATTTATTGGGGTACGGAGTTGAAGGGCGGGGTAGCCGTTAGGAAAGCTATTAAGAACGACATGGTTTTTCCCTTCGATCAGGCATTTGAATTTCTGAAGAAGCATCGACACCTTGAAGAAGAGTCGTCTCTTAGCGTATTCTGATGTTCTGATTATCGTATATTACTGCTCTGATGAAAGCTGTTTTCGAATTCACGAATCATCTTGGCGGTTATGTAACAACCTTCGACGCCATTGACGCTTTTGCCGCTTAACCGCGTTGATCATCCCGACTTGTCGAAAGACGTTTCAGAGACTTACAGCAGCATAAATACTGGGAATGAGAGACTTGCTTGGAGACATGCATTGTAAAGAGTCTCGTCTTTGACTGCCTGAGAACGTCGGGCTTGTCGTTGCTTCATCTTCCGAATGATCTTTACCAAACCCCGATTTCACTGTGTTGGCTTACCTATTACTGAAGCAAACTGGGTACTTCGAGAAGGTGCTGAGGTCTTGACACTCTCAAGTGGCTTCGCAGCAGATACAATAACTAATCAACGGTTATGCAGAAACGCTAAGATTAGTGTTGGGGTGCTCTCGAAGGTTCGTGTGGTGAGGCACATGTAAATTCGCATCGGAACAACTGTTGTCTGAAGTCCACGAGTCTGACTACTCGGAGGTACGCAATGATTCATGCCAGAATCAGAAGTGCTGTTATTCTGTCGTACATATACGATAAGAACAACATTATTCCTGTTGTGAACCTTGGTGTAGTGGGATAATGTGGCTACTTGAATACGGCTCCACTACGCTCGGCAGGCCAACGTAACAGAGTAAAATGCCATTAAGTTGGGTTTTCGTAGGGTCGACACCAAGTTGATCCGAACTTTTTGCTACTTTGGCGTGGGTTCGATTCTGAGGGTGGGCATCTCTATTTTTCTATTTTTTTTTATCCAATGCCTGACTCTCCATTATGCCATCAACCCTTTACGCATTTACTGTCTACATACAGCAGGAGAGAAGCCCGAAAATGACCGTCTCATCAAGTGCATATATCTGTGATTAAGGAATTTCCTTACTCAACCTGATCATCTCACTTTCTTCCACCACTACCTATCACTACTTTATCTTGTCTGTCGGCCTTCCTCCCTTCTACCTACCACCTTCGGATTCTGTCGTAGTCTCTTTTGATTAACGACCCCATCATTTCGCCAGCTGAGTCTTATAACCGATGCCTCAATTACTACCATAAGTTCTTGATCTTAGAAACCAGTGTGGTCCGCTCACTTGGACTCGCTTAAGACGAATGATCTCATCTCACGCCTCACACAACTCGTCTCACACCTCGATCTTACACCTCACCTCACCTCACCTCACATCTCACCTCTTCCACCTCACTTCACCGAATTCCTTTGGTATTCTATTCTACCAGTTTTAGCTTCGATAAGACCTAGCCCAGGGGTTGTTTCAAAATAGGATAGAGTGCAAGCCTTACTTGGTGGTTCCAGGTGAACCGACCCGCTTTATTTTCCCTTGGGGGTCAGCAACTAATTTACCCAAGGACCCCTATAAGCGTAACGGAGTCTCGCATTTGACCCAATCCGAAAGCGAAGCCTTGGCTACCGCTTTTGACATATCAAGGCTTCTTTCTCCTTCTCAAGAGGCCGCCAATACAGTACCAATAATGGCTCCCCCTGGTCTAGTCGTACGTCCAAGGCAACAGAACCGGCGCGGTCGTCAAACGGATGGCGTAAACGGTCTCTGCCTTGCTTGTTGCGAAAACACAGAAATTGCGGATCTAGTCATCGTCCACAAAGACAAAGATCTGTACGGACGTGATCATGCTTACTGCAAGGAATGTGTGGTGCTGCTTTTCGAGCTGGCGCTGAAGAATGAATCTGTGTTTCCCCCCAAGTGTTGTCCCCAGTCCAAGCTTGCACTCGACAAGGCGAAAATATTTCTCACACAGGAGATTATCGATGGATACCGTGCGAAAACTGAGGAATACGCGTCGGGAAAGAGGGTGTACTGCAGCGTACCCACTTGTTCAACTTTCATTCCGCGCGATAATCAACAAGATGGCACTGGAGTTTGCCCTATTTGCCTAACGCTGGTGTGTGTTTCATGCGGCCAAACGAGCCATGAGGGACGGTGCCAAGTTGAAGAAGGATTCGCGCTGCTGCTGGAGGAGGCGCGTCAGACGGGTTGGCAAACCTGCAAAGCTTGCTTCCGTATGATTGAACGGAGTGCTGGTTGCAATAAGATCAGGTATAACAGTTGGCCCCTAAATTAGGCCTCCATGCTGACATTCCTTTTAGCTGCATGTGCGGTTCAAAGTTCTGCTACATTTGTGGCAGGCAATGGCGAGAATGTGGTTGTGGAACTTGGGATGAAAAGCTGCTCCTCGAACGCGCAAATACGCTAATCTGTAGCGGCATGCATAAATATATCCAACCCACAGCACCGCCTCCAGAGCATCTCAAGGCTGTTCGTATTTTCCTTCAGGAGCAGCCTATATGCGATGACGAACATCATAAATGGACACGCATCGAAGAAAAATCTACCTGTGAATTATGCGCCTATCCTGCCCCGAATTTCTACTTCATCTGTATCAACTGCGGGATGATTATGTGCAGGTGGTGCTCACATGGGATGAAGCTTGTCAGTCTGCATAAGAGGGCTCTGTGGCTTGAAGCGCAAAAAATGAAAAAGAAAGGATTGACACGTGCGACAGGCCCCGAACGATTCCGTGGAGCCAGTCGCTGGGCTCACGCTACTGAAATGGAGTACAAGACTTTCACTACAGCATTCAGGTCGAGAACGGACAGATAGTCATAGCCCTTGCGGTAGTACGACTCATCTAGCGGCATACCTTGGCGGTAAAGGAAGAGTCAGTACAGGCAAGACCTCAGGCTCTATGGTTGCCATAGCTGGCCACAAACTACGTAATCGACGCATGTATCTTCCGCTGGATCTAAATACTCTCACTGGAGCTGAAAGCTTATGCTGTATACGGAGGCTCTTGCTGGATATATCTGCTTTTGCTTGAACATTTCAAAGGAGGAACATTTTACAAGTAATCAGCTATACTTTCCACTCAAGCTACAACCTAGCAATCATACCTAGCAAGCTCCAGCGATCTTCCCCCACTCAATCTGGCCACGAAGGCTTCAGATAGCTAGCTATACGTTCTACTCGAGCTTTAGCCTGGAAACCATACCTCTGAACCTCAACCAAAACCACCCCCCCAACTCCCCCCGCCATTACTCTGCGCAACCCTCCCCCCCGACACAAACTCATCTCCAACACACCCACCCATACCTCCAATCAAAATCAACCCCCAACCTCCAACCCCACCCCCACCCCTTTCCCCACCCACTACCCTCCCCCCCCTTCCCAAAAACCCATCACACAAACTCACACAGACTCCTCGCAGCTGCTAAACCTTCTCAAAACCCAAACGCCCCCACCCCCCCTCCGTACATCTAGTAGATACAGTAGCTTCTCTGTTCCCAACACTAGTGCGGCCTACGCCATTTTATCGTATTAATTTGAGGGTAAGTTGTCGTCGGTTTCTGATGATCGGTAGCTGGCGGGTTTTTTGACTTGTGCCTTTATCTCGGGGATAAAAATCTTAGTATATAACCGATCTCGTTGCATCTTTGTTTAAATTTTTTGGAAAGAGAGATTGTTTTAGAGTGTTGTATACTAGCATCATCAATACTAATTCTCACAAGATGCAACGAACTTGATTTTTTTTTGAAGTGATTTAAACCGATTTTTGAAAGAGGGAAAATCCCCCTCGCCCCAACTTTTTTTTTTAAAATCTGGATTTTTAGATAAAGAATCTGCGGTGGACAACGCCGTCCTGGTGGGCCATTTTGCCGCGGCTCTCGAGTTCTCATTAACGTCAATATTTCCCCTGAGTAGTAGCTGCGCTAGGTTCTCGAGACCGAGATATGATACTATCATTGATTGGGTAAAGGTAATGCCATCTCTTAACAGATAACCCACAAGGTGTTTATGCTCGTACGCGAAGAACCATGTCATAAACTTCCACGGCCGAGGGTCGCCAACTTGCAATGCTGAGATCAACACCTGCGTTTCATGCGTTGTGTTAGCTGTCTCGAAATGGAAAACCCAGTATGCCGCTGAGAATTCCAGAAAGTCATGTAGATAGGCGTAATGATCAAATCTGATGGCATTAGGATGAGCGGAGAACCACGAAGCAAGGCTTGATGATTTCGAGCCCTTGAACACTGATTTCCACATTTTCGCACGATTCCGAATCTGTTTCATTTGGCACTTCGATGCCGATCTCTCCATTTATGGCGGCCTCGATTGCTTTTGCTTCAGCATCTATTGCTTTTGCTTTAGCTTCTAATGCTTTTGTTTGAGCATGTGTTGCTTTTTATTGAGCGTCCAATGCTTTGCGAATTAGTGCCTAGTGATACGTTGCCTCACTGTCGTGTACCTCATTATCTGGTGCTCCGTCATTCCCTACTGCATCGTGTTTTACGCTAGATCCTAATTTAAAAGGCTCACTCTCGAATACGTCGAAAAGGAGATACGAGATACAGATCTTGGCGAGTATCAAGTTGGAGTCAGCCGGCTGCAGCGAATGCTTCCAATATTCAAGGCTTCTGGTAGACTCGCCTACCGATGTAACCGTAGCTTCCTCGCGGATGAGGTATTCTTTCGCTGTTTGATGGATGAGGAAGATCCTTGAATCAATCACACCGACAAAAAGGCCACACAGGTTTCGTACAGTAGTCCGAAACGATTCTTCGGATTCGAGGTTGAGGTCTTCATACGATCTACTGTCTTCTTTGACTGCTAATGCCACGTTCATTCCTCGCAGACTTAGTGGACGGCGAGCTGCAATTATCATATGAAGACATTCATTTGCCCGTAGACGATGTATGCTTCCGTCTTAGATTGCTGTATAAGCCATCTCAACGGTTTCAGGTAATCTATCAATGATCCCCAGAAGTCTCTTTTCGGTGACTTGCAGTTGTTCAGTAATAACATCAAAGACAAGTTTAAGCCATAGATACGTGCGGTGGGTCACGCTTAGCAGTTTTATCTCAAGCGTCATTCGGACAGGGATGGTAAGGTTTAGTCACTTGCCAATCTCTTGAACCTTGGCTTTAATGACTTTTTCGATCTCCTGACTGATTGACTCTGTTTCCTCTTCCCCTGCAAGACGGACAGTGGGAACGGCGCTAGTTAGAGGTTGAAAGCGTCTTTCTATGTCAACGTACGGCCGGCTGGTGACCAGAAACTTGAGTCTTGCTTATTCGGCTCACGTTTGCGAGGGTTATCGAAGAACCCACGCAAGCGCTCGGTGAGCTCGTGTCTTCTTGGCCATTCACATTCATCGAGAGCGTCCAAGATACAGATAACTTCACCAGCCTCAGGATCTGCAGCAGCCCTCACCAATATTCTCCATAGTAAGTCGAAATGTTTGCATATACTGTTTCCATTCTGCTTGAATTCAGGTAGGGCATGTCTGAGAAGCATCGATTTTGCTGAGAAAAGTTGATGCAGTAACGCGCAGAGAGCATTCACTACATTCCTCTGATCTGGATTGTCGTCCTTGAAGAAGTAACAGCTAGTACGAAAGGCCGTACAACTTAGCTCGTGATCTACCAGCGATTTAGATAATATGGACTTTCCGCAGCCCGGATCTGCGGATACCCATAACAGACTCTAGCCTTCGCTCTCAAGCCATTGTTTGAAACTAGGATGTACTAAACACCATTCACAGGTCTCATTCATTCGGTCCGGATTCCTGCTTTTGTGTCTTTCATATTCTGATGTGCGAAGTATCTGATGACACTTACGTTCTTCATCAATTTGACGCCATTCTTGATGTCTAGACAGTACATTCCTGTTTGTTTCATCTTGCTCACGGGATATACGGAGTAGCTCTTTCATCATCGCGTCTTGTTCTGCGAGAAAAATCTCTAAGTGTCTTCTTCCGTGTCGTTGGTCCTTGGCGTCGATAATCGGCATGAGCTTCGCACAACTTATGTCTGAGGTCTTGATACTCTCCATAATGCCGTTTCAGAGATCGGCTTCGACGATATTTCTAGCTATCCAAATCGCTGTGTTTCGGTCGAACTGGCAAGCAGCTCTGGCCTCATATTCAAGCACCCACTTGTACAGCTGGACGAGCTCCGGCTTCAAGATCTTGGCTATCAAGGATGTCTTGGTCTCGAAAATAAATCCTCCCGATCTCAGCGTAGCGACGTACAATCTGTGACACAAATTCGAGCCCATCGATTGCGGTAGAATGCTGTTTGTTGTCGTTTACTATCAGCTATAGCCAAGCATATTAGTTTGAATGGTCATGTATGGCTCGCAGGAGTCTGTCGCCAATTCTGAATTATGGTGGACTGAGTCTGAATTTAGAGCTACTTCATCCTACCGGCTCTTTTACAAGGGCTCAGGCTCATCGACTCGAGTTCTCAGACGTGATTCGTATCGTCGGTTCAGGTTGATATGACTGAGCCATTTTGCAGATGTGTTAGGCTTTTCGGATGTAGAATTCTCTGAGCATGTTAAGCTAGCATAAGACTTTCCTGAGGCGCCGGCAAGGCTTCCTGGGATCCAGGATTCTTCTCTTTACTGTTAAAAAGGTCCTCGTCATCTTCAGGCGTGCCATCTCTGCATGCCCATGCATCGACGAATCTCATGGTCTCTCTGTTCCACAGCTTGTTCATGAGCAACAGCCGAATTGGAACCAAGGCGATGATGATGACCGGAAATGCCGGAGCTCCTTTAGTCAGCGTAACGATGAAGATGACGACGGTTACTATGATTTGGACCAGCGTGTAGATATGGACGCCTAGATAGGATTTTACCGCTTTGGGTAATTTGGGGAGTTCGGATGGGGGGGTAAGGAGGTAGAACGTTCGGTAGAGGATGGGACTTGTGATTCTGTCAATAGGTGTATGTCTAGAAGTGAAAACGGGTTCTTACTTTACGGAAAGACTTTGCTCCCCCATGAATAGGAAAAGTCCGGCTAAAACGCTCGTTGGAGTTAGGCCTAGGACGACTTGGAATGGTGGACTGATGAAGACGAAAATTGCTCCAGCGTGTAGGAAGGCACTCCATCGCTGCTCATAGACGCGTTTGACTTCTCTGATTTCGAACTTTTCTTCGCCATCCTCTAACAATCGAACTTCTTCTTTTTCGGTATGCAGTAAGCTCTCCGAATGTAGCGGCGCTTGAGGTAGGAGTCCATTTGCTGGTGGGATGCCTAGCATGCCACAGATAGCGGTAGTGGTACCAAGGAGTACGATGTCCCAAGCAAAGCCGCCAGGCTTTTTTGTACCATATCGATCAATAGTGCAGATAATACTGCTGACCTCGTGATCGAAGAAAAACAAAATAGTGATAATAAGCCCGGGAACAATAGCTGCGAATACCCAGCCGATTGGTAAATGCCAAAACTGCACAAAGAATACAGAACGATCGGGACTTGACGGTTTGAAATGGGTGCTGACTGGCAACACTGATTTATCTAACGCAGCTAATTCTCCAACGTGCGGCATGCCAATGAAGATGATAATACTAATTGCCGCCGCATATTCTGCGAGTCCCATACGAATATAGCGGTGGAATAGCGGCTTCCAGCTTTCGGCGGTGGAGAGAAATATAGCAACGAGCATGGTCCCAATCGCTCCAATAATGGCGTACAGAAAAGCCGCAAAAGACAGGTCACTGTGTGCTCGCTGGAGCTCCTGCACGGCTTTGTGGAAATAGATGATGCTATTAAGTAGGGAGAATATTTCGGTTGAGAAAGTTGTGACGTAGCGCATGGTCCAATCGTGAGCGTTGATTATAGCAAGGATATAATGCATCCATCCAGCATGGATTAGGGACCAAGCCATGAAAGGCAGGAAAGGTACCTAGTTCACAGAATCAGAGAAGTAAGATAAGGACACGTCAGACCACTATCAACCTACATTAAAAGATCCAGTGCATAGAGAATATACGTTCTCAGCCAGTACGGAGAAAGGGCCGGTGACACCAAGAATGGTAAGGGGCTGAATGGAGAATCTATAAATGTAGTGAGCTTACAACAGCCAAGTAATACAGGAGAACCAGTTATACAACTTGCAGAAAGAAATATGGGTAAAGTGCAAAGGTAATCAGCTTGACTGTGGATACAATTGATGCGCGTCCCACGAAAAGAGGAAGGATGTTACGTGGATGCGATGACATGATACCTCGGAGACCAACGAGATCTTGATATACATATATATTGGGCATTGGCAAAGTATTTTTTTGAAAGCATATGACTCAATAAATGAAAGCAGCCAACAATACTAAGCCCTGAAAGAATGATAGAGGGGAAAACCTACAGCGCAAAAATCACACCACACAATCCCGTACTGAAGACAACTTCGATCGTCCCCCATTGCTTCCCCGTCAGCACATAGAGATCACTCGCAAAGGTGATCCCCGGTAATAAATTGGTGAAGAACACATAGACAGCACTTGCAAAGACCAGTTGATTGAAGACTTTCCAATCGGAGATGTAACGATGCGAAAGGTTTGTGATGTCTTGACGGAGAAGGCGAAAAGGACGTAGAGCGTATGACAGTTTCATCTTCGGGGCGGTCTGGCAGATACCTTATAGCGGTGGAATTATAGGGGTCTTTGTTAGCTGGAACAAGTTCTTGGATGCGTCCCAGAGCAAGCAGACAGTGGTGTTGGTCCAAGCAAGAGAAAGACCTTGGGTGCTTCCATGTTTACTGGCGTAGTCAGTAGTTTGATACGTTGAAGCTTTACCGTGATAGTCGTCGTCATGGCGTTTTTGTTGTCGTTCATTGGCCCGCTTCAGCCGTTGATCCCAAACATCTTTGTGCCGTTTCAAGCCCTAAGTTATAGGTTACTTTAAGGTAGGTTGCTACCGTATGTTTGCATGAGACAAGCTAGGGCTTCTCTTGAACCATTGTTCCATAAGGTAGGTAGTCAGTTGTTCAATAACACCTCAAGCCAGATTGAACCCTCATTACGTCTGAAACTTGTTTGTGTGGAGAGAGACCTACGAATGGACTAGCGTGGTACACTAGCCCAACTGTAGAACATCCATCTCCCGCGAGAACCTCCATTCTCCCCAATCGTGATCCAGAAATGGTCTCAGCTGCACAGACTTATTCAACATGAATCTACATGACAGCGGCCTCAATGGCATCCTTCGTTCCCCGCCGGGTGTTTCCGACCCTCAACTCCCTTCCTCGCTCCTACTTCCTAGGCCATCATGCCGCTGGGCTCACCAAGATGAAGACGATGCTTTCATACATAGACCTGGTCATTGAATGTCGCGACTATCGAGTCCCTCTCACCTCGCGGAACCCGTTATTTGAAGCAAACCTAGGCGGGCGGGAGCGGTTGATTGTTTATACGAAGCAAGACCTGGGCAGCGCGGGAAAGCCTCGAGACAGAGTTGTAGGTCAAGGATGTCTAAAAGTACAGAGAAAAAGTGTCTTTATTGAACTATTATGCACGTAGAGAGAAGAACTCATTCGACGCTGGCACATGCCATCCTACGTCCTCTTCTCCGATCACAAAGACCTCTCATCCGTCCGCGGCGTTCTCAACTTCGCCCAAGCCCACGCCATCGCCAAAGACTCTCTGACCGGCTCCCGCATGATGGTAGTCGGCATGCCTAATGTAGGCAAATCCTCGCTCCTCAACGCCTTGCGCAACGTCGGAATGCACAAGCGAAAAGTCGCCTTCACCGGCGCACAACCCGGCGTCACCAGAAAGATCGGCACAACGGTGAAGATCATCGAAGGCACCGAACACGGCGAAGGCGTCTATCTCATCGATACCCCCGGGGTATTCGTGCCCTACGTGCAAAACGCCGAATCCATGCTCAAGCTCGCCCTCTGCGGCAGCGTCAAGGACGCGATTATCGCGCCTACCATCCTAGCAGACTACCTCCTCTTCCACCTGAACCTCTACAACCCCGCCATCTACGCCAAATACTTCCCCCCTACAAACGACATCACGGAATTCCTCAGCGCGCTGGCGATCAAGACCGGGCGGCTGCAGAAAGGGGGAGTGCCGGATCTGGAGGCGGCGGCGCTGTGGATGATTCAGCAGTGGCGGAATGGGTGTTTGGGGCGGTTTGTGCTGGATGAGATTACGCAGGGTGCGTTGGAGGCGGATGTGAGGGGTGTGGAGAGGATGGGGGGGAGTTTGAGTCAGGCGAGGAGGGCGATGAAGGATATGAGGAAGGAGAAGTCGATGAGTAAACATTTGGATCCTGGTTGAGGGGGTTTGGCATTACGAACATATATATTTCCAATAACTGCGTTCATGGGCAATGATGCTCGTCACGCTTTTCAAAGGTACCTTACAGTCGTACCAGGTAAGAACAAAAGTTCATTTGGTACAGCTGCAGCACCTAACATCCGCCAGTACTGACGCCCCATTTTTGCAGGGATGTTGTATATCCACTTCAATCCTCACCACCGCCCTCATCCTCACTCTCCTCATTAACATCATCCCCATCAGCAATAGCCTTCTCCCTCCTCGTCCTTGCCCTCTCCCTCTTCCTTTCTAAAAGCTTCTTCAACCCCTTCGCCCCATTGAACACCCCTCCAGTCCCAGCCCCACACGCCGTGCAAGACGGATTCTTCCTGTAACTCTGCAGCGCGCAGGCCTCGCAGAAGTAGTGCCCGCACTTGGTAATGATGGGATTCGTATACGGCTTTTTACAGATGATGCATGCAAACGGAATGCCCTCTAACGCCGCATCGTCGTCTTCCGAGTCTGCGCCGCTGGGTTGTTTCTGGGGTTTCTTTTTTCCTTTGGTGCCGATCTCCCAGTCTCGGTCCAGCTCCCAGCCTTGCTTGTAGTCCTCACGCGCGTGCAGGAATTTGCAACTGTCGCCGAAGCCGCAGAAGCCGGTTTGTTTGTAGTCTTTGCAGACGTCGGGCGCGAAGTCGGTGACTGTGATTGTTCGGATGTTTGTAGGCGCTTTGACGGGCCCTACTGTTTTGGAGGGGGCATTTGGGTTCTTCTGGATGAAGGACTGGTAGTTCGATGTGCCCTTGTACGTCCCGTCATGTTCAGTCTCTCCCACCGCAGCCGGCAGTGCGCGCGTGGTTCCTAGTAGATCTTTTGCTGCGAACCGGTCTTTACTGCCTTCATCAAACCAATTTGACTGCTTAGTCGCGTCATTGGTGGACTGGATCTGCGAGGATCGGTCGGCAGCGAATTTAGTAGCTTCGAGGTCGCTAGTCGTGTGTTTGGTGGCAGTGTTGGAGATGGCAGTGACCCCCGTAGTCTTTCGGCGGCGTTTGATTTGGCGGTCTTGGTCATCTTCTGAAGAGGAGTAGGAGGAGGAATCTAAGGCGGCGGGTGGGGGGGTTGCGGGGCGTTTGCGGAGGTTGGATTTTTTGGGAGCGCGCTTTTTGAAGAGGGGTTGGGCATCCTCGACTGGTGATGCTGAAGCTGTGAGTGTGTCCATGGCGATCAGGGGGAAGAACTGTTGGTTAGCTAGTTGGGTGCACAGTTACAACAGGTAAAAAGTTGATATATGATCGGCGTCGAGATGAATAAGCAATCTCAGGGTTCTGACAGGGGTCTGACACCCCTGAACGCCTTCGACATCCGCCAAGCAACTGCAACTGCCAACTTATCTTGCGTAATCCGTATGGAGGTAAACACTCACGCATTGTCTTTCAATTCACTCGAAGCGGCCTATAACCCTGCATACGACATCTAATTAATCAAATCTTGAGATATCATAATTGTGCTGCAAATTACAACAAAAACTACCGACACGCGTTAGCAACCCCGCGCGTCCGGAGACGAAACCTGAGCGGACATTTATCTGGTCAACATTCCTGTCGTCGCCAGTCGCAACAACTTGTTTGGTACTGAAGTTCTGTCAACAGTTTCCTGGTACCCCTAGGTTGTGATGGTTCGAAATATCTAGGTTAAGAATTACCAAATCGTGCAGAATCTAACCTGGCTATCACTGGTCACCACTGGCAAGATGTCCACATTCCTTGCAAGCCAGCCAACTCATGCCACAGGGGTGGAGGGTATGAATGGTGTCAACGGCCAACATGGAGACGATCCTTTTACAAGCACGTCTCAGGCCCCCAAAGCACAGCCGCATCGGTATTCCTCGTTTGATACCCAGCTGTTCGCACCGAATCATCCGTCCTCTTCTCCATCACAAGCAAAGCGAGCACTCGAGGCACATCTAGCAGAGACTGAGCGAAGACTTCAAGAAGCCTCGAGGCTTGGCACTTCCCTCGTGCAGCAGCGCAAGAACATTACCGATAGAATAAGGGAAGTTGATGCACGTCAACAGAATGGAGATATAGGGCCTGAGTTACGGCAGAAGTTAGTTGATATAGAGAAAGAATACAATGAAGTTGGTCGGGAAAGTGCAAGGGCATCTCTGGTTCCGAAGGCGGATATTGCAGCCTCAACGGACGGGGTCAACTCAGCGTTTGCGCTAGATGGGAGGGTACGTTCTTGATCTAGGATTGAGGTAAGGATACGGGACTGACTTCTAACCATAGAATACTGCAAGTCCATCAAAGTTTTCTAGTGAAGCTATGGACTCACCTTCCAAGCTCACAGTTCCGAGAAAGCAACGAAACTCGAACTCGAAATCCGTCCATAATATTGAATTCGCCGCTGAGATTAGTACTTCACTATTGGCACAGGTCAGGCAATTGCAAGGATTGCTTGCCGAGCGAGATGAGGCCCTAAAGACAAACGCTTCAAAGGTAGTTCAGCTAGAACAAGAAGCGGAGGGGTTCTCGCAGCGTCTGAAACATTTGGATGAGAGCGAGCAGCGCTACAAGGACGAAAATTGGAATTTGGAGACACAGATCCATGATATGATGGCAGCGGCGAAAGAGGCGGCAGGTAGAGAACAAAAGTTACAGCAGGCACTGGCCGCCACAGCTGCCGAAAAGACCACTGCGCAGAGGGAATTGGATGATTTGAAGCAAAACCACGACCAACTCAACGAGGATCATGTTGCAGCCCGTAAAACCCATGATGCTGAACTTGCTGTTCTACGGAAGAATATCAATCTTGGTGAGACTGAAAAAGGAGCCCTTGAGCGCAAAAATGCCGAACTACTATCGCAAAACCAAGAGTTGGCGAAGGCTGTAGCAAGTCATATGAGAGGCGACGAGGCAGAACCGATGAAGGACGACGGTTTGGTATCCGAAGACTTTCCGATGGATCATTCAGATAGAGAACACTCTCCTCCCCCTTCGCCTACAAAGGGCATGCCGCGGCAATCAATGCTCGAGTCAGAAACATTGAAGAGTTCATTACATCACGCTCATCGAATGATCCAAAACCTCAAGAGTAACGTTCACCGAGAAAAGACCGAGAAGCTTGATCTAAAGCGACTGTTGCAGGAAGCCAGAGATGAGCTTGAGGTACGGAGAAGCGAGGGCGGAATCTCCAATGGTGAAGCTAAGCGTCTAAAATCAAAGTCTCAACAAGACCTACTCAAAAAACCAGTACGGTCCAATATGTTAGGTGCCGGCCGAAACGGCAGGACTGATATTATGGTCGACGAAGCTGACTGGGAGGACCACAACGGCGATAGTCCTCAACGTACCCTTGGAACTGGATCGCTTGGCGTTGTTAGTCGCTCTGGAACTGGCTTTACGGATACAAGTGATGCATACCAGACAGCCAATGAGACTGAAGATGCATTTGAAACAGCCAACGAGCGTGATTCTGCAACTGAAAGCGAGGCTTTCGAGACTGGTGCTGAGAGCATAGCAGGAGAAAGCAGCGATGAGATGACTGAGACTGAGGAAGGCACAACACGTCGCGGAACAGTGCGCGGTAAAAGACCGTCACCATTGACGAATGCAAGACCGGGCGATAGAACATCTTTCTTAAGCACGGCCTCGATTTCCGGAGATGAGGATGATGTCAAACCCAAGACACCGACACAAGCCCAACCGCAGCGTTATCGCTTGAAGATCAACCGTGGTTCTCGTCGATCACGTATTGGAAGTGAACCTCCAGCTAACAGCAATCCGTCGACCGCTAAGAACTCTCCCGCCAGCTTCCTTGGTAATGATGGTCAGGCCAGCCAAAGCTTGTTTGCCGAATTAGGTGACCTAAATAGTAGAGAGAGCTCTCCAGAGCTTGAAGGCACGCCTAGTAGACATCTGAGCTCGCAACGATCCACACCAAGCATGACACGGAGTGTGAGTTCGCACCGGTCAACATCAAATTCGAGAAGAAGCATCAGTTCGCAACGATCTGCACCAGCCATGAGGCCAAACACTATGATATACGCGCCTGGAGAGCCGCCAGTGCCTCGATTACCGCTGGTTGACTCTGGCATGATGACCGAGCCATGGGAACCTAGTCACAGTGCAAGCAACCAAAATGATACAGGTACTCCAGTTCTCGGCGCATATAGCGAAGGTGATGCCGCGGATGGCACAGGGAATTCTACCATACGAGGAGCACCAGCTACTCCTCTCAACAAAGGCATTAATCTGGGTTTCGCAAATGGCCCTGATTCAGCGCAGACTTCGACTACCCCGGTGTCCCCTCCTCGTCCTATATGGGATCAGCCTTTGCAACTCATCTCTAGCACAATACCTACGTTTGGACCAGCAATGAATACGACTCCTTCATCTGCAAAGTCTACTGCTTCCCGGGATGTTTCAGCTCACGGAACCCCCTCTGTAGCCCCTGTTGACAACCAACAAGTACGAAGTTTCGCTGAAAGCTCTACGCAAGTCTCACGACCTCAAACGCCAGAGCAACAACAACGCATCGTTCAGGAATCTCAGGCCCAGAATGTCACTTTTCAGCGTGAGCTCTCATTGTCGCCTATACATAGTCTTGAGACGGCGCCCATTGAACCAATGCCGCTCGCTCCTACTCCAGAGGCGCCTAGGTCAGTCATGACTACAGATACACCTACCCTAGACCCAGAGTCTTCACATAGCAAGGTACAGGCCACCGTTCCGGAATTTTCAAAAGCAGAGAAAGGCCTCGCTGAATCAAAACCTCGGGATCGTAAACTGCCACCAGGTACCACGGAACGCATTCTGAGCTCTGTCTTTGGTTGGGACGAGAAACCAGAGTCTCCGTCACCGGTCATTGCAGAAGATGAGACAAGTCAAGACTTTGCTCCATTACCAGTATCAACTAGTGCACATGGCAAGACACCTTCCAGTGAGGTGACTGCCAATGCAGTTCAACAGGAACCCGCCATGGAGGAAGATCTCAAAGAAATTCACGAAGCGATTCCAGTAGACGTGGCTGATCAGAGCTCGCAAACTTTACTATCTTCTGAACATATTGACCGTATGCTCAAGCAAAAAGACAAGGCCCCTGCAGCAGACTCGCAGAAAACGGCTGCAGCTTCTAACATGAAGCCACTTTCGGACATCGGAGCGATATCGCCGCCTTTGCAGAACAACCGATTCCAGGACAGTATGGGACCAAGCAGAGTCAAAAGTGTGGTGCAAACCGACAAGGAAGCTGCTCCTCTCTTTAAAGCTCCCAAGCGACCTGTTAGCACAAGTAGCATACGTTCAAGAGCTGGCCAGTATCCTCCATTACCACCTGACCACCAGCAAGCAATTGCTGCAGCAGCGCAGAAAGCGCCCTCGACTGAACCAGGTCAGATGGGACCTCCGAATGCCCCAGCATCTGCATACCGACCCACAGGCTCGATGCGTCCCCGAACTCCGAGTAGGCCTCGGACCCCAAGTGAACAACGCGAAATTCGAAGTCCTTCGACCACCGTTGCTTCACGAAACGGCGCAACACCTCGTGCTCGTTATTCTACCACGAGAAGTCAGGTATCTCGCCGCTCCTCATTCTCCTCTTTTGCTTCTGAACTCGATGAACGCTTCAACATCCGCCTCGACGGCATGCCTTTGCCCCAAGGCCTCGAAAGCGGCACCGACCCACGCATGATTCAAGCAATCACCCAAACCATGATCGGCGAATTCCTCTGGAAATACACCCGCAAAGCCGGCCGCGGCGAAATGTCCAATAACCGCCACCGCCGCTTCTTCTGGGTTCATCCCTACACTCGCACCCTTTACTGGTCTGACCACGACCCCGCTACCGCCGGCCGTGCAGAGCTAAAAGCGAAATCTGTCGCTATAGAAGCAGTAAGAGTAGTAATGGACGATAATCCCATGCCCCCAGGCCTTCACCGCAAATCCATCGTAATCATCACTCCCGGTCGCTCCGTTAAGTTTACCGCCACCACCGGCCAACGCCACGAAACATGGTTCAACGCCCTCTCCTATCTCCTCCTACGCACTGGGCCCGACGGCTCCACCACTGCAAATGGCGATCTGACAGCAGAAGACGTTGCCGAGTTCAACCCCGCTTACAACAACCGCGGCACCCGCGGCTCGCGCATTTCACTCAGCAGCTTCAAATCTCAGAGATTAGCGAACCGGCGCTCGCGCTCGCAACTGGACCAACGTCAGTCTGTCGTGCAACCGCAAACGGCGCAGAGTACCGTTGCCAGCAGGATCAGTCAGCAGCCCAGTAGGAACCACGGAAGTGTAGCGAGCAGGATCAGCGAGTACTGGAAGCCCAAGTCAGTGAGCCACCGGGGCAGCATGAGTAGTCGGAGGAGTGGCAGCAGGCAGGGCAGGGCGAGCGCAATAGGCAGCGAGATGGATAGTGCGGAGGATTTGAGACAGGCGATTGAGAGGGGGGAGAGGGGCGGTGCGTTGGAGAATGTGCGGAGTTGTTGTGACGGTGAGTTCGTCCGTGGTTGAGCTAGAGACAATGGGGAGGGTGGGATGTATGCTGATTAGGGGTTTAGGGAGACATGATGTGGGCTCTTTGGCTAAGGGCGGGAGGCATCATTCGCATACGAGTCATGCTAGTGCGAGCGGGCGGGATTCTGCAACGGCTGAGTGAGAGCTGTGCACTATTAATGCTCGATTGAGAGCTTTGTTTGAGCTCCATCATCCACAGGTCCTTCACCCTTTTTCCTTGATTACGGTTTTTTTTTCAATAAACACTTCTCATGCGTCACGCTTGCATGCCTAGCAAATCAGGCGGCCTTTTTACATCTGTGCAAACGAAATGGGTGGAGATACCAAACATCTTGCTATGTATCTTGGCGCTGGGCTGGCTGTGGGGGATGTATATAATGATGATGATGTTGGGGCCTTTGTTGATAACCACGCTTGCGTCACTGCTGCCGTTTATGCGACTCATGTCATCTATATCTGAGATCAGTGTCTGCCGAGAAGACTAATGGCGTAGAAAGTCGTGGCCTTGGGGTATTTACGCGTTGATGCTGTTTGGGTATATAAGTGTATTCTGAAGTAACACATGAGTGAAAATTTCATAGATATCGTATTTAGTATCCTTCCCCCGTTCCCCCTTTGTGCCATTATCCTCGTAGCATTAATTGTCGCCGCCATTCTCATGCCGCTCTGTCCCCCGGCCTCCCAAAACCAAACAGATCCCATGCCTCCCTGCTCCAGGGATCGGGCTCTGCTTCCTTCACCTGCAGGGATGGGGGGCTTTCGAGGGTTCGAAGTTCCGTTGGGTCGGAGACGGTCTTTTTGAGAGGGGATCTTTTTCTCTGGATCGAGGCGGGGTCGGAGAGTGAGCGCTGGAGGGTAGGGAGGTAAGGGGTCCGAAGAATATGTATTGGGGACGGTGGTATGGGTGCTAGGAGGGGTTCCGCTACCACGTCTTCTGTGAGGTTGGACACGGATGTTGGTGGTGAAGGCTTAGGTGGGTTTGGCAGCGAGGTGTGAGAAAAAGTGTAGGGTTTGCAGACAGCTTCTGATCTTGGGCGGCGGAGAAGCAGCTGATCCATCTCAGACAGCTGAACAGCTGCATTGGTGCTCGTGATAGGCGGATCTGGTGGTCTATTGTGTTTCAAGAATGGTAATCGCTTGGAGGTTTGGTGGTTGGTGTGCTCAGGGGATTGAGGCTCAGAGGTTCTCGGTCGCGTCTCGTAATAGGCATCAGGGCTTGCGGGTGGAAGCCAACAATCATCTTCTTGGGTAAGAAACAGACTTGGAGATTCTGGCCTTTGGACTTCACCTTCTTCTGGGGTATGGTTTGATCTACGTGTTTCGATCTCGTCTTGCCTACGCAATCGAGCTGTCAGCCGGTCCTGTTGTACTTGGTGGAAGTTACTGAGGGCATCTTTGGGCTGCTCTTCACAAGTGCTTTTGGTAGCATTGCTTTTTTTTCTGACCGTACCATGTTCGGATGATGCTTGGGGTAGAAGGTCCCTATACATAAGCTTTTTCCGAGGCTTTTTCGAAGCTATACGCAACCTCACTTGGGCGGAACGTTCAGGATTTTCTTCAATGCTTGTTGTAGAGGCGTTGGGGGTAGCAGTTGCATGAGACTGAGTCTGCAGTGAAGCTGGTGGCCTTATACTTGATATAGACATATCCTCAGCAGATGGACGCTTTCCAACTGGGTCATCTGCCCCCAGTGTCCTATCTGACTCTGGTGCTGCCGATAGTCTCCCCTTTCCTTTCCTAGGCTTCTCAAGGCGGACCGTCTTCTGCTGCTTCTTCGCCGATGCTCCGGATTCTGGGATGCCGGGTTTTCTTACACCCTTTGGCTCGTCTTCAGAATCTAAAAATATCGCTGTCCTAGTGTTTGATTTTGTCACCTGCTTCCCTCCCTTCTCAAGCGTAGCCGATGTTGCTTGCCCCTTGGGTAGTTCCTGTCCGTTATGAGTTTTGCCCTCGCTGGCCTTATGCTTGACCGATGAATTGGCAATTGCGGTATCTCTGATAGATATCCTTGGGTTCCCATTATGCCTTTCATCCAAGGGAGCCTCCAATCTACGGCGCTTCGAAACTCTATCTTCAATATATCTGTTTTCATCTTCCCTGCGTTGCTCACAAGGGGACTTTGTAGGCAGTGCGGCTCGTCCAAGAGGGCCCTTTGGCGTTCCGAGAAGAGAGTTTAGGGTCCTAGGCCGAAGTTGCGTTGAAGCTGTTGTGGCAGAGCTAGCTTGTTTACTCACCGCTGTGCTGGCGAAACATGTTTTAGGCAAAACAACCTTTCCTGGCGATTCAGCCTGCGCCTTTCCCCTCTTCTCAAAAAGCCCCGTCAAGTCCTGGTCCATCTTCCCAGTCGCTTCTCCAACTTGTATAAGAACGCCCTTTTCGAGTTCAAATTCGTCTCCATCCTGTACCGGCTCCTGCTCTCGCCAATGAGAATCACCAATGAAGTTTCGTGGCACATCGTAAACCATCACACGTTTGTTGAACGTGTGGAATCGGAGGACACCATCCTGCCATCTCTTGGCCTTTCTGCGGAGATCGAACGAGTACAGACACCGGAAGTCTAGGACTGGTGCGGTATTTTGGGTCGATGGAACAGTCAAGCTTGACGTCGCTCGTACAGCGGTTGAAGTCATCGTGGCCATCATGAATTTTTACCGCATGAACAAAATACATCTTGCTGGTGAGGTCGTCTAGTAGCCATTGATTCCACGTTACTAGATAAGTGTTCGAAAGGTTGCAGACTTGCAGTACCAGTCGCGACTCGCGAAGACCTGACGGCGCTGACGCGATGTCCCATGACCTACTAGTACAAGGCTACGCTAAAGTAAGGTAACTACCTAAGGTACGACTGCTTCCACGGCCACTCTAACTAGAACTACATCTACCTTAACCACAATATAAGAGCTAACAATGTCATTTCGTAAAACAGCAACGAACCGTACAACAGATCTCAACTGAACACCAGCCGAGTGTCCTGCGTTGAGATGCGTAGCTCCTGCTGATGATCTGACGCCTGACTACTTGATATCCCAAAAGAACAACCTCCCTTGATAGTAAATTGGAGAGCAGTCCTCCAGTCGTCGTTGGGGATAAATTCAAAAGCTGTTTCGAGAATGTCACACTCTGGACTAGAGCACACTAATTCGCGATATTTCTGTTAGCCTGGCCTTGCAATATATATCCAGCTAGTTTGAAATGCCCAGTCTCATGAGCCTACAGCTACAAGGTATGAAAGGGCTGAGATGCGCTGAGAATTGAGAGAAAGGTGAGGTTCAAGATAACTTTTTCATGATCTGGTTGACTCTTAGCACGCTGTAGAGATACACGACCGTTAGAACCTGTTGCTAAGCAAAGAAAGCCATCAGCTCCAAATAAAGCCTATCAGCATTCTATCGCATTTCTTCCCTTCTAGACAGAGGCCATAGTTGTCTAACGCCGCTTACGGAACAACACTTTCGACGATTCGTAAGGCATTTGAAACGTCTCCCAAAACCATTTGTGGGACTCATTCTCGTTTTCAAGGCGGAAGTCGTACTTGAGTATGAGATGCACTAATGCCATTTTGATGACAAGAGCGGCGTGCCATCGGCCGGGGCTGCAGACTTGTATGTCAGTGCAGACCGAGAAGGTTGATTCCCCCCAGGAGCAAGACTTACCAAACTTTGGACCCGAGTCCCCAGATAGGATAGTCTTTCGAAGCATCAGTGTAGGTGGTCCCTCGCATCACATCATCTGCCCCCCTCGGGGCAGCTGCGCTTTTGACGAAGCGAAGGCCGTCGAATGTATCGGCATTTGGGTACTTGGACTCATTGTGCATGATGTCCCATGCCGGGACGCAAGCTATCTCGCCAACCGAGACATGAGGTCCACCTTTCGAGAACGTCAAATTTTTGAGGGCCTTTCGACGGATTGCCACTATAGATAATGTTAGAACGGGTTATGTCCCAGCTTAGGCGCCAAGCAACGATGCTGCTCACTCTTGTCCAACGGATTGACTCTGACGGCCTCCTTGATGAAACTATCAAGGATTGGTAGCTGGCTGATGCTCTCGAAGTCTAGAGTCGTTTTACTCTCGATTTCGTCGCGTAACAAATCGATGAATTCTGGGCGAACACAGAGCTCCAGAAAAACGAAGTGGAGGTTCTTTATTAGCATCAGCAGTGTACAGGGCTTGTCAGAAATTTTCAAAAAAACTCACTATCCATGGTTGATGGGAAGCGGCGAACCAAATACCAATAAGAGCCTGAATAACAGCTGTGTGGGTCCAGTAAGTAGAGTCTGCTGAAGCTTGGGCCATGTTGTGTAGCAGTGTTATCTTAATGTCTTAGATTAGCACACCTGATACTCCCGTAGGGTTGAGAGCGCAGTCACCGATTTCAGTCCCTCGTCTTCTTTCCACCCATCTTGGGTCGGATCTATCGCGAGGTGAAGGCGGGCAAATAGGACGTTGAGGGCATGACCCCCATTCGTTATCCAAGAATATACGTATCTATCAATATTAGTAAAAGTTCGCGAAACTGTAACTTGCGATCTCATAAAGCTTGGTACAATTTGTGATGCTTTCTGAAACGCAATAACATCGTCGTAGTAACGAAGCATTGCAGCGGAGAAATCTGGCTCTTCAGCTAACATAGTGTCAGTTTCTGATACGTCCTACGACAGAAAATCGACGTACATAGCTTCTTTCCGAAGAAATACACCCCCAACATTCCGGTAGCAAAGTCCCGCATTATAGGAGCGATTTGTACAGGTTCCCAGTCTTGATAGATGATTAGTACGTATCTAACAGCTTAGAATATAATCGATGTCACCATCGGTATTCCGAGTAGCAAGCTCCTTTGCAAATGTGTCTTCTAGCCTGGCTTGAAGATACGGTTGAAGGGCGTTGATCTGAGATAGTCCGTTGATGCGAATGGCACGAGCGAACAAGCGATATCGCAAATTTATTTGCTCATCTGGGTCTAGGTCAATCTCAGAATGGCTCATGGTGTACTTGAACCCGAAAATCTGCTTCACGTTAACGTGTAGCACTCAACAAAGGTGATATAACATACATCTGCATAGACAGCTCGTTGAGACAATTCTGCAGCCTCGCTAAGCTCCTGCATAGAATCCGGCGACCGAATGATGACTGGTTCTTTCCTTCCAAAAGGTTTGTAGTACACTCCAGACCGCTGGCTGATGTCAATAGTGTTCTGGGATATAGCTAAAATTCAGGGGTTTTACAAAATCTTGCACGATCTTCGTGATGTTCCCCGTGAACGAAACACAAGCGTCGGTCCATTTTTGGGCCATGAATGGTAGGCGTGCATTTGAAATCTGGGGGAGCTTGAGAAAGAATTAGTTGGCACACACTTGTTGTGACGGACGAAGTCATTTGAACGCACAGGAAGAAAGAGAAGACGAATTCCGAGGACTCCAGCGCATATCAAAGCTGTTGCCAGGAGGATTTGTAGAGGATTCTCCAGACTCAAGCTTGCTCTAGTGTATTCGAACATGGTCGGTTGAATTTCGATAAACCACGTAGAGCTATGTATGCTTAGGGATACTGTAGAGAACGGAGGATTTCGAGGAAAACCTGGACATTAAGAAGGTTGGTGTGTTCTCACTTCTGTAGAAGTGTGTGCAGTGGATTGCATTCGAGGGTGAGGCAGTGCAGTGAGGTCGAGGGGTCAATACCTTCACCTGTAGGTAGTGAATCCAAGCAGCACAGACGGGTTAGCGGTGAATTGGCATACCTTAGGGCTTAGGTACTAGCAATCGCTGCCTTACAGGGCGGACCTAGTGATTCTCATGTATGAAAAACTCTTTTGCTCCCACAGAGCTCGCCGATGGCTTCAATCTGCTATATCACATGTTCCACATCACCGTCAATAAGGTAGTCTCGCCAACATTTTCTTTATTCCTGGGGCAAATGCCGAGATACGCATGCACCAATGAACGAACTTCCAACATCAGAAATCGAAGATAAGGAGATAGGAGGCGCTGGACTATGCAAAGCTACAAAAATGGAAGCAATACAGATAACATTGTGCCTCATCGTACTCTTGGAGGAAACCGCATCGGGTAGTCTCAATATTGCCGACCTTTTTATAAAGTTATGCTTGATAAGCCACGAAAAGTTGGTGGAATTATCAACACCACCTATGCTCATCGAAGATAGATGTCGCCAATGGTGAGAAAGCCCAAGTGGCCAATGGGCTAGCGGGAAGGATTAAGAACTCAGAAGGATCCAATAAGATCTCGCTCTTGCCGCTGTTGTAGTCTAAGGATGTCAGGGCCCTGGATCCTTGGGGAAGATTTTATTTCGTTTGATAGGATACAAACGTTCCACAACATCAGGCGGTACATATACGGGAACGCATATCGTTGACGCAGGATTGCGGAGTGCGGAAGTTCAGCCGCTCAGGTCTGGCCACTGCTTTCACCGTTTATGCCCTCCTTGGACTTGTTCTTATCGATCCCTGTCCCACTTTGTCATGCATACGATTGCCGCATCTACATACGGAGTACATGAAATACGATGGTCTGTATGTGAGGACACGAACGTCAACCAGATGGTTCCATATTCCACCTCATCGACAAAGTCTCTAAAGAGAGATGTGAATGATGGAAAGAAGTTTGGGTAAGGTACCTTGGTTCCCGTCACTGAGACCAAGGTACTTCCCATGACCATTGCCCTTAAGGCTGCGCTAGGGACAAATGTCGAATTTGGATTCAAGAAAATTGATTCTTTCGCTCTTGTCATCAACAATACGCTGTGGATAATTCTGCATTCTTATTACACTTACTGGGAGAAGCGAATTTGTTGAGAATGATGCGAGACAAGCAACAAATCTAAGGTAAAGCGCCGTGATTTGATACGCCTGATGAACCTCGTATCCGCCTACTTTCCAATTTCATCTTGCCTCTAGAATATACACGAGCCAAATGCGTTTCTTTAAAAATCCTTCGTTTCATTCTCGCCTTCCCTTCTACCTCTTCTGCTTGCACTTGATCAATCCTCTACATCTTGTACTTCTTTCAGATTAGTGGTCATTCGTGTCACCCTCATGGCTCTCAAATCTGTTCTTATCACGGGCTGCAGTACTGATGGTATTGGCTCTGCGCTCGTCGAAGCTTTCCAGAAGCGCAGCCTGCACGTCTTTGCCACTGCCCGCAATCTAGAGAAGATGTCGCATCTGGAGTAGCGTTCTAATGTCACGACTATTGCGATTGATCCTACCTCCTTACCTAGCGTACAAGCCGCTATTGAAATGGTCAGAGCTAAGACTAGTGGAACTCTTGACTGCTTGGTCAACAATGCCGGGCAAACGATCATAATGGATTTCGATATCAATGTCTGGGGTGTGGTCAACATGTATCAGGACAATCATCGATATCCTTCCTCCAGCTGACAACGCCATCAAATCATCGATAACCCACGACTAGTTTACGAGTGCAAACTCGTCATCACAAGTCAACATCGCGTCTGCATATGCAAAACGCCACATGTCATCAGTTACGCAACCCCATGTCCCTCCCCCCCCTGCCCTCCCAATTCCTCACCTCCCCAACCAACCCCCACCACCTCAGCAAAACCCCAACCTTACCTCCCCCTCCAAAACCAGTACTCACCACCACATATCTACAAACAGACACCATACCCCCTCTAAACCGCCAACATCTAGCGCTCAACTCGAAGACAGCACGTATCGAATCCCAGATGCGAGGAGCTAATGTCTCGTTCTCGGGAGGTCGGTTGTTGTTAGTGTAGTTAATATATTCTTGACAGCGCGGAAGGGGGTTTATGATCGTGTTGGAGATTTCGCTATGTGGGTGTCACGGGGAGGTATTGTCAGGTGGGTAGGGCGATGACGTTTGCGGGGATAGGGGTTTGTCCTGTTGGTTCAGTCAATTAGGTTCTGATCTAGTGACTGCTTTGAAAGTTGAGAGTCAGGCGGTAGATCAGCTGTACAAGAACGAAAGACCTAGAGGAATGATATGAAGAAGAAATTCTGCTGTATTGAATCATTTCTGCTCTATCATGTGCAAATCCAATAACTACATGAAACAGCCTCGCATGCATCAAACAAACCGAAAACCTCCAATCCTCAATCCTCAATCAAACCCAATTCCTCTCACAGCCCCAACCCTAAACCCCCTACTCACCTCTTCCCAAACCCCCCCACAAACCCCATCCACATCCCCTTCCAATAACCCCTCCTCAACCGCTCACTCCCCAGCGGCCAAAAATGCCACTCCCTCACCAAATCGCACCGATCGTAATACGCGCCCACCCCACTCACCTCTTGCAACTGCCACTTCGCAATGCTAATCTCTGGCCAGCGCATATAATGAACCTCGGGCTCGCCCCCCCAACCTCGCTGGACCGCATTTCTCAGCACCCCGAACGCGTTTCGATCGCCGCAAGCGACGACGCTCATGTGTTCGCGGACCTGGAGGCGTTGCAGCGCGAACGCAGTCGCGGAGTGGGAGTTGTTGATGGCCATGTCGACGACAGCCATGAAGCCAGCGTCGGCGAGGATGTGCAGGGTGAAGCTGCGGAGCGAGGGGCATTTGGCGCTAATGTTGAGGATGTGGTTTGCGATTGTGTCATCGACGCTGCCGGAACCATGATGGGTGAACGACGTGAAGCTACCGGGCCATGTGTGCGCGAAATCGATGCTCAGGTGCTGTAGGAACTCAAAGTGCAGAGCTAGCGGTCGTGGGAGGTAGAGCTGTAGATGTCCGGCGGAGGGAGTGTAGTGGGGTGGTATGGAGTAGTGGAAACGGTTTTTCTTGTAGAAGATAGGGAGGGCTTCATTAATGATTTTGCGACAGGTGGCGAGGAAGGCCGTGTTTGGGAATATCTGGCTATCTTTTCGAGTTTGAAAATCTGTGGTTTGGTTTAGATTCCGTATTTCGTGTCGTTTCAACTCGCCTTTTGAGCGTAGGCGGTGGGGGCAGACGAGCACATACGAGTATATTTGATTCCGGAGTTCGGCAGGTAGGGAGAAGAAGTGTGTGGCCTTGGGACTGAGATTTCCGGTCTTGCGGAGGGTCATGGGCCGGAATCCTTGGACTTCATCCCTCAATTCAGAAGGCAAAGAAACAATAATTGCAGTCGCTGGTGTCTCCATAGCCTCTGCACCAGGTTTCTGATCTGCGCGCGTAGGGGCATGATTCCGACGTGCTATATGAGGGAATCGTCGAATCTCATCTAGAAGTTCAGGAGGAAGAGACCTTGAAGATGCCCTCCACATTGTCGGATGTGGAAGCCCAGACTTCGTGATCGTGAACAGGTTAACAAGAAGTTTGAGTTTTCGGGACTTGGCTGCGCGTTAGTGAATTTGCAATGATAGGTTTGGTGCTGGTGAGTATCGAGAAGGTGGAGAGCGGAGGTAGATAAAGTGAGATTCAATCGGCCTCTGACTCTGGCATACTTCCAGCAACCCTCTTCCGGAAAACAATGTGCTCGGGCCATGACAATTCTTGATGTTTGATGAATTCGTCTTGAGAAAACATTGACAAACGTTTGTTCTCAGCCTCGAACAATGCGCCGATAATAATGTTGAAACCTTGACAAAGGAGATGTATCGCAAAGAGAGTGAATATGTTAGCGGAGGCACTGTCAGACAGAAAAAAAAATGATCCCCGGTTGACTTAGATGGTGCGTATTGGTATCGTCCATCGAACGGCAATTCATTGGTTGCACCCCTAGACAAATCCTTCGGACCAGTTACGCGCTGGAAACACTACCTGTAGATACTATACCCCCTCCCATCCCACCCCACAGTGGAACCTTCTCCACTAAACCCTCCATCATGTCCTCCCCCGTCATCAAGCTCGAAATCAGGCGTCAGCTTATGAGTAACTCAACTTTCGAAGCTCGTGGAACGATGGCCAGTAACATAACTCGTCACCACCTTCCTGCTGGAAGCCAATCTGTCCGACGACATCATAATTAGAATTCCACACCACCCCTCCGCAAGAACCATCGAATATCACATCCACCCCGTTTCCGAAATAATGGTATGTTCCGAAAAAATATTCAGTTTCCTCTGAAGGTTCATCGGCAGGAATTCGGAGAATTTGTAACTTCACCACTGTCCCTTCACAGTGACCATTATACGGAGTATCTATATTGATTGAGTCGCAGACTCTCAGCTGCGTTGTATCGGCGAGACTTCTAAATCAGTTGACGGGGGCATCGGGGGTTGAGAAAGTCTCCTTCGAGTAGTGTACATCATCAAGCTCCGCAAGAGCGATATCAGTGTGTCCAAAAACCTTGGTCACATGCGCAATGACTTGACCCAGTCGGCTGAGGTGTAGTACCTCGTCCCCTACGCCACCAAGAAACCCATGACTGGCTACCGTAATATACTTTTTACCTGAGGGTGATTGTACGCAGATACCTGACGTCGTTAACAGGTCCGCTTGGTAGGACTCCCGTCCGAGCTACTGTAGTCCAACGATAGTATCTTTGATGCTACCATTACTCCAGGCCGCAAGTTTGTGTAAATATCATTGTCAGGCGATCTACCAGCGGGCAACTTTCTTCGTAGAGCCTTCTCCTTCATCGCCTCCTCTCCAAAGATGTACCTAATTGGAACGTCATTGATTCGAGTCGGTAGACGAGCTCTCCAGTTATCATACGGCTCATGAGCCGCTAATGCTAGAATGAACCACCCAATCCATTGGAGGCGGTGGACATTTGCATCGAGATCGTCGAGCACCTTGAATACCTACTTAAAAGCTTGAAGACCTGGTGTTTGCCATCGTAGTAGCGTAGTGTCGATAGATATCTTTGGACCACGGCTATTTTCCCCGAGATTTATTGGGGGAGCATCATGATCGGCGGTCAGATATAGGGGTAGACCTGCGACTGTGACCGGCCAAGGTTTGATAGACAGCTTTGTACACACAACGATCAAAAACGGGGGTGAGAAAGTAACGCTAATGCACGTTGGCGCGGAATTGCTCAGTTGATGGTGTCCTTTGCTCGCCACTTCGGAACAACTCAAAGTCCAGCTTGACATGAGTGGTGGCTTCGAATCTCTGCCCTTCGTGAGTGAATTGAGATGTGTTCGAGGTGACAGGGAGATCGTATGCCGGCGGTGGCGGGTTTGGGTGCGCACGGGGATGCCTAGACAATCGCAGCAATGAGGAGCTTCTGCTAGAAAGTTTGTAGGGAGAGAATCTTGAAGTTTTATACGGGAATACCGATTTCGCGCGATACGTTGGGCGAGGGTTTGGAAGCTGAGGTGAGAAAAACATTGGGGGAGGCACCGACATTACTTGCGGTGTCTTTGAGATCAGGCTTTGCTGTGTAGGTCGTAAGTACAGCTGAGGTCCACTTTGGATGTTTAGCTAAAGATGAGAGCTTTGGTGGGTTGAAATATTCTGTGAGGATCGGTTAGTGTCTGTCATGTGGGAAAGCGTAATGGACGGGACCGAGTAATATTATTAATCAGCTTCGACATTGAGCTCAGGTGAATTGTGGGTCAGTTCTGACTCAACCAAAAGCTGGTGATATGTCGAGCAAATAAAAACTGAGATGGACGATAGCTTAAGGTTATATTACGGAGGCAGTATTTTGAGCAGGTTTTTGTTCTACCTTCAAGTAGACTAAATCCGACGTACCTCGAACAACCTCAAGCAACAAGCGGTAATCCGCGGTCATGGGAAGGAATACAGGCGGAGAGGCGGTGAGTCGTAGAGATCTGCAATGAGAAGAGGTTCTAGATGAAGTTCTCTGGAAAATCGAAGTGGAAAAATCTACAATTGGAAGGCGCTCTACGGTTATACTACCAGCCAGGAAGCAGTAGCTTGGGCTGGGGGTCTTACCATAGTCTCCATCTCCAACTCATAGTTTCTTCTCCATTTTCGATAGCCTCATCCTCCTATACATCCCTACTGACTTCTGAACCTCGTCCCTATCGCTCGCTGTCGCCTGGTCAGTACTTCAACGTTTCGTCATGAAAAGCCTCTCAGATAAAATCTTTCCCGAGTCGAGATTGACCCACAGAGAGAGAAAGATCCTGGAATACAATGCCCTATTGAGTCCATCGAGTACCAGTTCCAGAGTCACCGAGGACTACCTTTCTGGCGGTCATCAACGAGATATTATATCCCGAAGTGGACGGTCTCCAGAACCTCCCATACAAGCGACTCGTCTTTCAACCCACAAGCGCGGTCGGGTTTTCCGTCCATTCCGTAAATTTTCCGACGCCTTGATTTGCCGTCTCGCGAGCTTCCTCAACCCTGCCCTTGCTATCTGTTTAAGCGTTACTTGCCGTCGCTTCGAAAAACTTATAGAGACGGATAAGAATTCTCTTAGCCGCTGCGAGAAGTGGTTTGTCATGGCTTGCTTGGAGCAGGACTACATCGACCGTTATCCTCCCCAGTCTGCTCCTCAGTCTTCTATCCAACATCAGCGTTCTCGGAACTCTGGCTCACCTCAGTCCTCTTGTGGGTCTTCTTCACATCAGCGGCGTTCTCGGCACTCCTCTACGCAGCATTTTCCAAGTATCAGTGATCCCAGCGGTTTCAACGGGCTTACCTGCGCACTCTGCAAAGTCAAGCATGGCCCCGAGACCTGGGGACAAACGTCTCCCAGATTTTGGACTTTTACGACGCATGCCCTTTTCCAAATAAAGTCGGTAGAGAGGCTCTGTTCATGGCATTTTGAAAAACTGGTGTTTCCAATCCGGAATGCTGTTCCTAGCTCAACTGGTGTTCCGAGATGGGTCTCATCAAGGCAGGAAATGTGTATGCATTGTGGGAAAGTACAGATGCTGGAGAAGTGTCATTGCCTAGTCAAGACCTCTCATCCTGGGGCATTGTATCCAGAGTGTGAAATCTGCCCCTCGGAAATGGTAAGAGTATATGCTAGACCGGGCACCCAAGAAGAATTCGACGCAGCTGGATGGCGATTTTGTACAGAGAAGAAAGGCACAATGTTCGTGCGGGAAGATCTCAAAGGTAATGACCTGCTTCTTTGTGAGCATTGATTGAGCTGTTGAAGACTGACTATTCGGTGCAATGCAGATAAAGCAAGTTTGACCAAATCAACGATCCACGTGCCCATAGAGTATAGATAAACCAATGATGCCGTGACAAGAGGTGGCGGAAACATGACGGCCCCAGCAGGACTGGAGCCAATTGGCATACCTTAGGTAGCCCTTTCAACACCAGCATCAGAGTACCGAGGCTTAGCCTGGTTGTCCTTATCCTGAACTACAATCGAAGGCAACTTAACGTGCCATCAAGTCAACACCTTGAGCATTTTTCGTGTCTTCCAGTCATTGCGCACTTGGATTCGAAACAGCTCTTTTCCCTTTACTGACCACTCCACAACTGAGCACCACGGTGCTACAATGGCCCACCAGTTGTTGACGGCAAGCGCGAGCCGCACTAACATTAGTTAATTACTGTAGCCGCGCTGAACCAACGCCAGGTAGATGATGAAACAAATCTATTATCCGTACCCCGGACGCTTTGATGAAGCTATTCATAGAGTGGCTGTGGCCTTGTGGAGATTTCGGCTGCGAACAAGCTTTAGGTCGCCATCTCCTATTAAATGTTTGCTTTCTCGGTGTTCAACTTCCCACATGAAGCCTCTGACCTTTCGTGGCTTTGTGGTTTGACACTAATCCCTACGAGTATGGCTGTCTAGTGCGGTTCTCGTCCTATCTTAAGCGAAGGTTTGAAACCCCGCCGTTGGCCTAACAAGGCTGAGGGATCATCCAGATCCAATAAATACGTACGGTATCTGCTTCTTGAGTATCCGAACTTCTCTTCGAAATAATCCATGAAGGGACAAACAGGCATCTCTCGTCTGGCTTAAACACCAACCTACCAAGATGCAGAGCGTGCAAAGGCGGTTTGGGAAGCTTCTTCCCAGGACTGCAGACGAATCCCAGGTTGCAGTACTGCTCAAGGACTTCGATGATGCTGACAAGATGTTTGCAAAGGTAGGTAAAGACAGGGGGGCAAACCACTAGTCATATTCGATGTTAATTCGTGTCATAGATCATTGAAGCATCCAAAGCATGGCGTGATGCTTGGCTGGACATTCTCCTTACACAGCAACGGCTCATTTACAGTTTTCAAGTCATGTACTCCCCGTTTATTGGGTCCAACGAAAACTACGAGGGTCACCGACCAATGGAGACGCCGCAAAACATTATGGACAGGACAATAAAGCTCCAAGAAGGTTATGCTGAGCTCAAGACGGACCTGCTTGAGGAGGTCAACATGGTCGATACAAGAATCATAGGGCCAGCGACGGACGCCAAAGATTATATCCAGCCTCTGAAAAAGGTCATCAAAAAACGAGGAGACAGAAAGGTTAGAACACCCAGAAGCAGCTTCGAAAATAGGGGTCTAATTCCCGCAGCTGGACTATGAACGATATCAAGGACGGGTCGATACTGCAAGGAAGAAAGCCAAACGAACAGAAAAAGACAATATAAGTCTGGCGAAGGCTGAGGACCAATTACTTTATGCAAAAGAGGTAAGACAATAAGGCGAAAGTGCTACAAGGAAGAGACGCTTTCATTCCTTTCGGCCAGATCCACTTGCCTTAGCGCCAAGCTTTCTTGGACTCCCGTTCGATACCATGAGCCGTAATTGTTGTTCTCTAAAACTATGTCTTCTCTGTGTATACATGCCGCCTCTTGTGTTATGGTAACTAGGGTTTACGTTACTCGCTAACGTATGACTAGGAGTACACTGTAGCAGATGACAACCTAAAGTCATGTCTTCCGCCAGTAGTTACGGCGGCGTTTTCATTACTTCCTCATCTACTTTCAGCGCAGATCATGACACAAAATGCTCTGCTTGGCCATTATTATACTATGCTACACACTTATTGCGAGGAAGAGGGCTTCCCGTCACCTCCGCCTCCCATGACCGACATCATATCTACATGGAATACGGACTTCAAGTTAGCTCAGCATGAGCTGGAAAGCATTCCCTCCGTTGCTGGTGGTAAGGCTGTACGTCAGCCGTTGAAGATGGAAGACCAGAAGCCTCACGGAAGTTTGACCGGGCTCAACCTCCGCAATGGCTATGCTCAGCGACGATCGAGTAACCAAGTCAAGACACTGAAGGCCCCAGTATCACCGTCTATCAGTGCAAGCTCAGGGCCGGCTGTTTCGCCAGGTGCTAGCGAATATGATGGACCGCCTACACCGCCGGATTCTAGTACGAGACCGAGAATCTCCTCTGTTCCATCGCAAACTTCCCTTTCGTTAGCGACTCCTAACTACAACCAAATTGCTATCAGAAGCCCTTCGCCGGGTGATGTTCAAACTATACATGCGCCAGCTGGTCCACGCTCAGACTACTTTAGCCGAGATCGATTACCTTCGAATACATCAATGGCTACCACGTCTTCGATGGCCTCGATTGCAGCGGGCAAGAAGAAGCCTCCACCACCTCCTCCGAAGAAAAGGCCATCGGAACAAGGAATCTGGGTGACGGCTTTGTATGAGTTTCCTGGTCAAGGGGGAGGCGATTTATCGTTTAGGGAAGGTGATCGCATCAAGGTCATCAAAAAAACAGACAGTCTGGATGATTGGTGGGAGGGCGAGCTCAGAGGGGTTAAAGGGAGCTTTCCAGCAAATTACTGTAAAGCTGCCTAGATTCGGTCGAGGCTTCGTGCTTGAATTTGCAATTTGTAGCGTACTAGTATCAAAGCACAATACCCAAAAAGGCAATAGCATCTAGCAATTTAATTAGCAACTCCAAAACAGCTTGACGAACAACTTCCTACGTAGACAGCATGAAAGGACATGTTCACAGTAACGCGACATTTTGTGTTGTTAAGTAGAGCAGAGCTTTCAAATGACTCAGACAAATATTGTGACGGGTGCGATGGGTTTGCGACGTCATGAGTAGTTCATAGATTATCCACCTTGGTGAACTGTAACTCACCACGTCTACTAATAAGCACTTTGAGTAAAATTAATCATGGCTGATGGCAAGCTACTCAAAAGGCCGCTCTATGGTAGCATCCACAATGCGCCCTTTCACGTATAGACCATGCGCTGATCCAACCACGACAGTTTTTGATCTTCCCCCCGAGTTGCTCCTTACTCTTCATCTAAAAGACTCGTCAATACTGCAGCCTTCGGATGAAGTCAGCCAGGTATCGAAAGAGGATGCCATACCTATACAGGAGCCCAGAGCCAACGCAGTAGATGCAAAGGCAGCCACTTCCTGCCTCCTCTGTGGAGCTTCTTTTTCCAATGTTCAAGAACAAAGACGGCACGCCAAGTCGGATTGGCATGGTTATAACCTTAAGCAGAAGCTTCGGGGGGCCGCTTCAGTCACGGAGAGCGAATTCGAGAAGCTAGTGGATCATCTAGACGAAAGCATATCAGGTTCTGGCTCAGACTCTGAGGATTCGGAGAGCGAAGAGGATCGGAAAGAAAGCACCTTGACAACGTTGTTGAAGAAGCAAGCTAAACTCAACCATACGGGCGAGGATCAATCGGATTATGCTCCCAAGAAGCGGAAACGAGGTTCAGGGAAACCTCCTCTGATATGGTTCTCTACGCCTCTGTTGCCGTCTAACACTTCGCTGGGTATATATCGAGCACTGTTCACGAACGCGGAGCTACAGGACGAGTCAAAGATGCTGGAGGTCTTAAAAACAAAGCAACTAAAACCAGTGCCCTCGAGACCACCGCCCAACTCCTCTAATGGGGTACCACTTCCGGCCACCATGACAAGTCCTCAGATATTCCTGTGCATGATCGGTGGCGGTCACTTCGCTGCTATGATCGTGTCACTCGCTCCCAAAATGGGCGTAGTCAGCGGCGTGGAACAGCGACAAGCTATTGTTATCGCGCGTAAAACCTTCCATACCTATACAACTCGTCGGAAGCAAGGAGGATCTCAGTCTGCCAATGACTCAGCGAAGGGTACTGCGCATTCGGCTGGCGCCACGATACGAAGACGAAATGAAATAGCACTCGAGGTGAAAATACGCACGGTGCTTGCGGAATGGAAAGACCTTATCAATACCTCGCAGCTGATATTTGTCAGAGCTACCGGCAGTTCCAATCGTAGAACGCTATTTGGGCCCTACGATGGGCAGGTACTGCGAAAAAACGACCCGAGAAATAGGGGCTTTCCATTCAGTACACGTCGTGCTACAGAAGCAGAGCTTATGCGCGCGTTCCTCGAGTTGACGAGAGTTCAGGTCAGCGAGGCCGACGAGGCAGCTCTAGCTGCAGAAAACGAGCGCGAAATCGCTTCTCGTAGACCAGCCACAGCAGTTAAACCTGCAACACCCAAACCCTCAAAGGAGGAAGAAGCCTTGCTTTTACACACCTCTCAGCTCCAAGCCTTGATACGCCGATCGAAAGTCCTTGCCGTCCTCTTCTACATTTCCAGCAATCTGCTCCCCTCCGACTTCGAGTTCCATCCGCCAGATACTCAAGCAAACCACCACGCCTCCACGCCACTCCACCTTGCTGCAAGCCTCAACTCGCCAGCCGTAGTGTTCGCGCTACTCATGAAAGCTGGTGCCAATCCAACTTTTCCTAACGGCGAAGGTAAACCCCCTTTTGACCTTGCCGGTGACCGCGTAACCCGTGATGCTTTCCGAGTCGCCCGCTCTGAACTTGGTGAAGACCGCTGGGACTGGTCTACCGCTCATTGCCCACCACCGCTTTCGAAGGCGGACGCGGAAAAGCGGGGAGAGCGCGAACGTGCTGATGCCGAGAGGGTTGAGGCCGAGAGGCGCAAAGCCGAAACTGAGAGGTTGGAGAGGGAGGCTGTGGTGAATGACGATCAGAAGTGGAAGAAGAAGGGAGGCGGACGTGCTGTGGGAGCGCTTGAGAAGACGGGGGCGGAGAAGAGGGAGGAGGAGGCGAGGGGGTTGACGCCCGAGATGAGGATGAGGTTGGAGCGGGAGAGAAGAGCGAGGGCGGCAGAGGAGAGGATGAGGAGGATGGCTCGTGGAGGCGCATAAAGAACCCTAGGACATTCTCTAATTCATTCCCAAGATGGTGGCCCTGCGTCCATCTTAATGGATCGCTCAAGCCGCAAATCAGATCTCACCCATACTCATCCTTGATTGAAAACTCCCATTTCTTTCAAATCACCGCAGCACCAAGTCCAATTCGTAGAAATGACCGACCATATCAATTTCCTCCTCGGGTCGGTCCACCCCCATCACCCCAACTGATCCAACAACCGCCGCCTCCGCCTCTCCACCAACTCCTCCTGCACCTCCCCCGCACTCGGCACCGCCCACCCAACCCCATCCCCCTTATCCCCCGGCAGCGGCTCCCACTCCTCCCCTCCCCCTGCATACCCACCCCCCTCCCCCTCCCCCCTCGCCACCAACGCCTCCCTCGCCTCCTCCTCCTTCCCCCTCTCATACTCCACCAACCCCTCCTCCTCCTCATCCGCGCCATACCCATAATACGCCGCATCGACCTTCATCCTCAGATCCGCGCGCCCCTCCAACGGCTTCTCCGCCGCCTTCCCCACCCTCCCCTCAAACATCTCCCTCACCCCCGGCAACTCCCGCGCCCGCCCGAAATACCGATACCCCCGCCCCCCGCCGGGGATCTCTTTCCCCTCATCGTCCACGACGCGCCCGCCGCGCATGTAGTTGGGCCCGCCGAGCCCGCGGATCTGCACCTCCCAGACGTGCTTCTCGCGCATCAGCTTGTTGATCTCGTCGTTGAGGTCGCGGATCTGGAAGTCGCTGAGGGACGATTCTTGGATCTTGCTGACTTTGCGCGAGATTTCTTTGAGGACTTGGCCGCGCCATTTTTCGCAGGCGGGGATCGAGGTCAGGGTGGTGATGGCGCGGGGGCGGCGCGTGCGGCCGGCGTCGATGATGCCTAGGTCCGCGGCTTGGGCGGCGCGGAAGCGGAAGAGCATTGATTGCGCTTTTTCGGAGTTGCGGGCCTAGGGGGGGGGCGGGGGTGGTTAGATTTGGGAGGGAGGGGGGTGGGGAGGGGGGCTTGCCATGGTTGCGGTTGCGGGTGGAAAAGTTCAAGATGATCTATAGAGTAGGAATGGCGGAGTGAAGGAGAAGATGGATGCTGGGATCGCGGATGTGGAGGACAGAAATGTTGTGGAGGACTGGCGAGGGTTTGGTCTGGAAATGGCTAGCGCGATATCTCGCTCAGTCCTTTCAGGACCAGAATCAACTACTACTCACTACACCAGATCCATTTTTACCAGATAATCGTACCGTTTCATAGATCGCCTTATACTCGACATGTTTATCTTGATTGAGCTTCACTAGTAATCTACAGCTAAAATCTCGATCGACAATTACAGCAGTGGTTTTTCGTCTTCGTGACCACCTGCCACTTCTGGACTACCAACTCCACACTCCCACCAATCGATACGCACGCCCTCCGATAGTTCAACAGTCGATTATGAGAAGCAGTTTTATCGATTTGCTTATCGGTCAAGAGATGTATTTGCTGGGGGGTTTCTGCCTTCCACATGTATACATAGCGTTCAAGATGCCGTAGATGCGTTATCGTCTTAAGCATATAAGAACATCATGTTCCGCTTGCCGAAGTATAATTGTAGATGAGCTATACAGATATCTTCGCTGTTCTCCACCTCGGCGTTGCGAATTTAGATGCAGTTAGCTTGATCAAAATCCTACGTCTTAAGGTGGAAGTTGAAAATGCACATCTCATCAAAATTTTTCTCAATAACTCTGAGTCTTGGATTGCTTCTAATACCAAGTGATGCTGCTAGTCCCGGTACCAAGAAGTTCGTTGTTGGAGGGCATCAGCCTGCTGCTTTCAAGGCGCCGAGTCCAGATGTAGCGTCTCCAAACGTGCTTTCCCTAACACGGAAGAGTGGATCCCTCAGCGCGGCGTATCTGGCGTCAATCCGCAAGGGCAACCAGGTCAATGGAATATACGGCTTTACTCCGCTGACATCAGTCGAACAAGGCCAAGTCTTCCTTGCAGGAATAATGTTTGGGTCCGAGTCATTCCAAGCAGTCGTCGATACAGGAAGTAGTGATACGTGGCTCGCTGAGACGGGGTTCCATTGCTTCGACGTGGCAACGGGAAACCCTGAGCCAGAAAGTTATTGCGCATTTGGGCCGACATACAACATCTCGTCCACTTTCAATGAAATCCCGAATGAAAACTTCAATATTTCCTACGCAGACGGCGAGGTTCTGACTGGCATCGTTGGGACCGAAAGGGTAACCTTGGCTGGTATTGAAGTGAAAAACCAACAGGTAGCTGTGGTTGACTACGCGGCCTGGTTCGGCGATGGTATATCGAGCGGTCTTGTAGGCTTATCTTTTCCTATCCTCACGAGTGCCTACACGGGATCCAATCCCACTCTTGACTCGAAGGCCACTCAAGTCGTGTACAACCCAATCTTCACCAACATGTATAGCGAAGGCCGCGTCGCTCCTCTATTTAGCCTTGCAATCGATCGAGGTACCTCCGGAGGAATCATGGCAATTGGAGGTCTACCACCTGTCCTATTCTCACCATTTTTTGCGAGTGCGCCATTCCAGCTCCTCACAATGACACGGTTTGGATCCACGAATCCAATCGATGGAATTCCTCAGTACCAATTTTACACCATTACCGTCGATGGCTTCAGGTACCAAGGGAGTGAGAGAACGCAATGGACCCACGGAAACTGGCCAAACCCTTTAGCGAAGCCGAGCAATCCTTCGAAAGTGCAACTCATCGTCGACAGCGGGACCACATTGATCTACCTTCCGACGGGTATTGCAAATGCGGTGAATGCATTATTCGTTCCACCTGCTGTCTATGACCCAAATCAAGGGGCATATGTTGTGCAGTGTTCTGCGAGAGCTCCAAAGTTTGGTGTCATAATTGGGAAGCAGACTTTCTACATCAATGCGCTCGATATGGTCCTACCCAGCGGTAATGGGACATGCATCTCAGGTGTAGATGATGCCGGCACAGGAGGACTGTCTATTTTGGGAGACGTCTTTTTGAAAAACGTTTTGGCGGTCTTCGATGTTGGGGCTAGTGAGATGCGGTTTGCAGCTAGAGAGTTCTACTAGGCGGCAAGGCAATGGCAGACGCGTTGTGCGAGTGGAAAACTGTGTATAGCCTTTATCGTCAACATGCTCCGAAAACACCTTTCTCCGATCTCTAAACGAGATCCTGAATAACGAGAAACCCATCTAGATTGAATTTTAATCATCACTTTCAGAATGATTTGCTCCGTTTCCATTGGTCGCAGGCGCAGAACGTTCATTGTCAACCGTGATATCTTCCTCATCATCATCAATGCCATCAAGCTCTTCGCCTAGCGGACTTTCTCTCATGTCCAACTGTCCCAGATCTTCAAGCAGCGATCGAGGAGGTAATTTTCGTAGACTCGTAGCACACACTCTGTCCTTAGTCAACAGATCGTCAATAAACTGATCTATGTATGAGAGCGAGTATCCCCCATCTTTCGTCCGCCTCCGCAGCTTCCTGTAATCCGCAAGCATAGGCTCAAGCGTCATGTAGACGTCCTTTGGCTCAAAAGTCAAGCGTACATAGAATGCCGCGAGCGCGGAGAGGTATTTGAAGTCGGTCTGGTGTAAGTACTCCAACACAATTTCCCGCTCCGGCATGAGCTGCAAAAGCTTGAGGCACAGGCAGATGAAGGGCGTTGGTTTCTGCTGCCCGTACGTACCCCCTAGATAAGTCATATCCACGGCTCGGTCGCATAATGTGGCTTCGTTGATCGCGAAGCACTGCTCTTTCCAGTAGTAGGACTCAGTGATTCGGTCGCGGACTGCTTTTTCAAGTAAATGCGCTGGGTTCTGGTTGTGGATTGCTTGGCCTTCGTATCCACGCTCGTCGAGCATACGCTTCGCATCAGCCTGATGCGCCATGGTAATTTGTGGAGCCTTTGATAGCTCACAAATTGGCCTATTGGCTGAGATCGAAATTCCGGGATGTGGTTGATGAATTGTGGAAGTTTTTTGCTGTTGCCCCGCCAATCGAAGTTGACAATCAAACCAATCAACACAGTGGACTTCAAGATTAATCGTTCGCTATGGCGATATTAATACTCAGCTGCGAGTTGTATGTCAATAACTGAATTGTGGATTTGTGCAGATACCCAGTCATGTTGCTCACAAGTGGCCAGATATCTATGGCCGTTTCATCTGGAGTTGGTAAGTCTACAGCTTATCAAATTTCAGAATCTACACTAATATCTTGGAAGTATTCATATTCACATCTCTACTGTTTCTATCCGGCTATGTGCTCCAACAACAGACAGTGCGAAGTATCCAGGCAGCGATAAAGCCTCCGCCTCTACCCGTACCGACTTTGCCTCCAAGCCCTGTCTTAGCCAAACATTTCGGGACACCACCAGGCCACTCATTCTACGACAAATATCTTGCAAGCAACAGACCGAAAGGAGGATGGGCAAAAGTGGCATATGTCCAACTTGTCAGGGAACACATACATGTCTGCAACGCAGTCATACTTTTTGCGGCCCTTGAGCGCGAAGAAAGCATGGCGCAGAGGATAATTCTGTATCCGAAGACCTGGAATAAACAAAGCTCTGATCGGAAGAAATCGGATTCGCAGCTTGAGACGAGTATGAGACTTCTGAGGAATGCTGCGAGCCGATATCGAGTAATGCTGCAGCCGATCGAACCCATGCTGGGCCTGGGTGAAGGTATGCTATTCTCTGGTCGTGTTTAAGGAAAAGACTAATGATTTTACGAAGCCGCGGAAGCAACCTATCCTTTAGTGTCTTTATTTTCTCTGACATCGTTCAACCGTGTCGTCTATTTTCCACCTTCCGGGTTGATTCTCAACTCTGGGGGAATCGACATGCTGTTCACGCTACCGATGGAAACACCAAGTTTGGGCATCTCCGCGAATACCCAAGACGATAGCGCAACCCCATCTGTATTACTGTTTCAGCCGTCAACCAAAGCCGTTCGAGACGTGGGGCCATCATTGGCTGCGGGAAATTACTCAGAAGAGGAATATTTTCAAAACATTCCACTCATGACAGACTTTGCTGGAGACAAAGTTCACCTAGTCGCAAAGACTTCAGCCCTGCACTTGGAGAGTGATCGATTCGATGCTACTGAGTTCCTAGACGCCACGTCCTATGTCCAATTATCCGATCCGCTCATGCCAGGCCCGGAATTTGATGCGCCTAGGGAAAGGCTGGATCTGGCAAGGCCTGGCCAGCTCCAGCCTCGGAAAGCATGGGTTGACGTATACGAAAGATATCGAGAGCAAAGGATGGCTGTTTGCGGGTTGGACCTCGAGCCTGTTGCGGAAGCTCCTACTAATGACACTTCTGATTGAGCATCTTGTAATGAAGGAAGAGCGTATACCCTAGGAGTTAAGGATGGGATTGATATCACGAGTAACGGCAGTCATGACTAGAATTTGTTAGAGCGTAATAAAAAAAGAGCAAATTTTCGACAAGTCACACCAGACTTTAGAAGTCATATCGATTGGGAAAACGCTTGAGTATCATGAAGATATCCGACGACACTGGATGGATTATTCAATACAGCCTGCGGTAGAGAAGCGTACTCTACCAAGGATTAGATGTTTCGTTTTGGAATTTAACTACGTAGTACCCATCAACATTTTCATAATCGACAACTGACCTAGAAATATATACAACTTCCCTCTGCACATCTTCCCTCCACCCAAAACCCCCTTACCTAACCCCGATCGGATATACCTTGGGAATATTCCCCCTATCCGGCACCACAACCGGCACCCCCTGCCCGCTCGCCTCGACCATCCCATCGGCAAACACCGGCATCTTCCTCACCCTCCTAACCTCGCTAACCATGCGCGCAAGATTCAGTAACGGCCCCTCCATCCATGGCATACCCAGCATTTCCATGCCAATCGGCACTCCAATCGGCGCGTCTTTGCTCGGCGGGGAAAACCCCGCCGGCACGGTGACGACGGGAAACCCCGTGACGGCGGCGAGGATGCCGTTGCGGCCGGATTGGCTGGGGGAGCCGATTTTGACGACGAGGTTTTTCTGCTCGGGGTAGAGGAGGGCGGAAAGGTTGTTTGCGCGGAAGATGGATAAGAGGGTGGTGGTGAGGTTTTGGATGCCGAGTTTGATGGGGGCGTAGGTGGTGTTGCTTGTGGAGGAGACGAGGGCGGTGTTGACGTAGGAGTATTGGGAGGGGATGACGAGGTATTTCCCGCTGGTGTATAGTTCCGTGAAGTTTGATGGGTGGATGCCGCGGAGCGAGGGGCGTTGAAGGTAACTGTTGAGCTCCTGCCGGTATTCAAGCTGTTGGGTATCGTAGGTGGCGAGGATTGCGGTGGCGTTGTAGATGCTGTCAGGGATAGGGACAATGGTAGCGCCAGCGGCGGTGAGAGCGGAGACAATCGCATCCATGGCGGCATTGACTGGCGTGGTTTCGTTGCTGGCGGTGCGGTTGAAGAAGCCTTCAAGAAGGCCCAGACGGAGACCTCGTAGAGAGCCGCCGTGTAAAGCCGCCGTGTAGTCGAGGTTGACTGAAGATGTAGGGATGAGGGCTGTGGTGTTATCATCAAGGTCGTAGCCCACACTCGCCATAACGGTTAGGGCGACGGCAAGGTCGTTGACGTTGCGAGCTATGGGACCGATGGCGTCTTGGGTAAAGGAGATGGGAATGATGCCTGCGCGGGAAATCAAGCCACGGGTGGGGCGGACGCTGAAGAGGCTATTTGCGCTTGCTGGACTGCGAAGGGAGTTGACGGTATCGCTGCCGGTGCCGAAGATGGCCAGCGAAGTTGCTATCGCTGCTCCAGTACCTCCTGAGCTTCCTCCTGGAGTTCGGGTGTGGTCGTATGGATTAATCGTTTGCCCGCCTAGGGACGAGACAGAAATCCCTTCCAGAGCCAATTCATGTAAATTCGTCTTCCCTAGTATGATAGCTCCGGCATCTTTAAAAGCAGTCACTGCTGGAGCATCCTCCGTTGGCTGCGAGCCTGCGAGATCCAGGCATCCACCTGTGGTATTCATGTCCATGGTGTCATAATTATCCTTGAGCAGCACGGGTATACAGAAAAGTAATCCTGTGGCATTTCCAGCCGCAAGAGCCATGTCTTTGCTATCTGCATTCGATACTGCATTGGGGTTTAGGGTGATGATGGCGTTGATGGTAGGATTGTAGGCCTCCACGCGGGCTATGAAAGACTCCACAATGTTTCGACAAGACGTGAGACCACTAAAGAGGGCGTTATGAACGCCCTCAATGGTTGATTCACGGACATCGAAGGTTTCATTCTGAGCGTGAGCAACTCCAGCTACAAGAGCGAGTATGGCAACGGAAATGTTGACGGTGAATCGCTGCATTGCACGTCTGATCAGCCCTTACTCACAATTGACTCCGCTTAAAGGATGGGTGTCGTCCTGACATACCTGACCTTATATCAAGGAATCAATAGCTTGATCTCTACGGAGTAAGTAGTTTTAGATCATGGCCGTTCTGGTCGTTAGAGCATGTCTCCTCCCCTTACGTCACTGATAAGATTGCGCCGGCTAGTTATCGACCTCCCAGCCTCAAGCGTTAGGTAACATTTCGCTGTCAGGAGAGACTTCGAGAGCAAGATTACAGCAAGTATCGATATACTGTATAGCTCTATCAGTCGTCCCTTGTGCCGACTTCCGATCTGCTCTTGGTCTGCTGTTACTTGCCTAGAAAATCCCTCTTAAGCATCCTGGATATCGGATCTCCATTGCCCTTACGCTACCCGATGCCCCTGCAGTTCCGAGTCCATGACATACTTCCACAGTGCGTGATTGAAAAGCCAAGAACATGCAGATAAGGTTCTTTCTTTTGTTGGAAAGCAGAAACAGCCTCTCAAGGGAATGGCTTCTTTGTGCTGGAAGCGGCTCACGGAATGTGCCTAATGTGCTGTTGAGTGTGGAGACACGGTGTTAGCTATTCATTGTCCCAAGTCATCTCCGTCTCGATATGGACTGGCTTTGGATCCTTTCCATACCATTCCATGGATATTCGTGGACTTGGCATATTAAAACGACAAAAATAATCGATGCTGGACTCTCCGAAACTTGGTATTTAGACTCTGGCATACAACAGTATGCTAGGTTGGTTAAAAAAATACAGGGTAAAAGGAGGAAGTATGTAGCAACAGCCTCCTTGACGACTTTGGGTGTGGTTCGTTCCTTGAGCACAGTACCTCTCCACGAATTGGGCATTGAATGTATCATAGAAAGCGATGAGAATAAATCAGGAAGAGCCATGGAGGCCTTGAGGAATTAATAGAACGCGGAACTCGATTCGGTCGTGTTGTATAAAGGGACGATCTTGAGTATAGTTTTTTTTCGACTCTGGAACGTGAAGAACTGGAAAATAGCTGCACCGTATCATCTGTGACAGATTGTACCCCCGTCAACAGCTCTACGTACTGATAGACTAGCATTAGAAACTCCACACCTAGTGGATTAAAATTGACTTAAAAACCGAAGTATCTCCCACTAGGATTTGGCACCTGACCTTCGTGGTCGCAGAAAGGGGCATATGGTACACATAACCTCCCAGGAGAACGCAACGGCCATTACGACCAATAAAGCTTTAAAAAGACAACCCCGAGTATTTTCCGAAGGTGCCAAACAATATGAAATAGTGGGTCATGAGAGGTCATAGTACAGAGGATTGAGATACGCTTCAAAGCAAGATCAAGTAATTTGACGGCGCTATGCCCGTCTCTCCAGTCTCCTTCTTTGCTTGCCACCATCTCCCGCTTACGTCTGAGACTTCCAGGATTTCGTGCTTGGAGAAGCTGATCTCGTTTGCGTCGTCTGGGTTCGCTTCGTAAGAATAAATAGCTTTCGCCCGATATGGGTATTCTGTGGGTGATCCAACATCATTCCTGGGATCATGGTGATCGGCGCCCATTCCACCAAGCGGTGCCACAGTTGTGGGGGTCTGTGCTGGTGAATGCGTGGCTATCGGTCCACCAAAGCGTGGCTGTGAAGCGTTGCGGTTATCAACGCCCACTGGGCCTCCAGGGTAGCCGGATACAGGTGACGAGGTCTCGAAGCCATTCAGCTGGGCGGAAGTGTACATCTGTGGCGCATGGTTCCCTGAAACCGTTGTTTCTGGTCGGCCGTTTGCATAATGTGGGCTTAAGGGTCTGCTGTTGCGCGTTGAGCCACGTTGTTCTTTGTGTAATGCGAACGAGTCGATGTAACCACGGTGACTGGCTTGAGGCGTTGAACCAAAGTAGAAGATCCATACGATCTGTAGTCCGTTAGGCTTGATCGATCTTTACCGTCCTCGCAGGTACTTACGCCGACCATAGCGAGCAGGATAAAACCTGCTGCAGCAGCTTCTTTAGCGCCATCTGAGGAGTATACTAGTGCATTGATGATTGAAGTTGCGAAGGCAAGGCCAGCGGCCAGGAAGCCGACAATCTATGGAGAGTCAGTGTAAGCAATAACAAGCATGTTGAGTTTGCCTTACAGCAACATGGTATGTTTGCGTAGAGTCTGACCCCACGACTATCAAAACTCCGACTATACAGCAGAGATAGTATGCGAGGGTCCACCAGGCAAAGTTTGGGAACTCAGATCGGACGATGGAGACAATAGATGCGATAAAGGCGATTAACCACGCAAGCTATTGATCATGTGTCATCAGCCAAGTTCTTGTACGTTTGTATCCAGGTATGATGTAGACATACATAAGCAATAGAAAGTGTTGCCAGTGCGAATGGGTCGCCAACAATGTGTCCTACGATGCTTAGTGACTCTTCCTTTCTATTGTTGACATGTCCCTTACCAAAACTAAATCCACGTCCAAAACCAGTGCGCGCACGGCTGTTGGCTTCCAGATTCCCATTCATCTTGCGGAGAGATGGCGAATGGAGGCTGCCGTATGATGGCATAGAGAAACCAAGGCGTTGATTAAACTATTCACTGAGCACAGGCCAGTGAAGATGTTGTTTGTTGTGACGATGCTTTAAGGATTCCCAAATCGTCTGAATGAATATGTCTTCGTGGTTGAATTAATGCTGGTCTGTTGCGGAATGGATGGTGCCTGCCCCGGTTTAACAGCTTCTGGTAGTAAGAAAGGAGTGACTGTTGCACTGGTCAATGAAGTGCGAAGAAAGTGATGACCGATGGGATGCAAGTTTGTCAGGATCCTGCTTCGAGGCTCGCAAGGGATTATAAGTTGATAGGTCGGTGGTGGTGGTGGTGGAAGGAGGATTTGCGACGACTAGTTTAAGGCTCGATTCGGAGGAGTGAAAGGAGTCGCTTCGGTTTCAGCAGGAAGTAGGCGCCACTAAATTCATGCCAACCCTGCACCAACGCCTATGGAATCAGTGTTGTCAATGATACTTGATGGCGCGCGTGAGTAAGATCCTCTCAAGTTCTAAGTCCAGATAACTGGGTTTGAAGAGATTTCAAAGATTCTCATTTGATTTGTTCCTGTAGAATGCGACCAGTATTCTACGGTACTTGTTGGCTTTGGTTAGACTCATCACGTGAGGGGGAGAGAGAGAGAGAGAGAGGGGAAGGTGGCAATGCTTGCTGTCCCGCTCCCTTTGCGTTGCACAACAAAGCAGGAACCAGGGCCTGGCCGCAAACAGCGCATTGACCAAGAACCGAAGCTTACTTTTCTATATTTAGAGAGTACCTTGTGGGGAAACTCAGATTGCACTATCTAGGTACGCTTCTTGCTTCGACGATACCCGCGAAGATTGAGGATACTGCTATGTATCTGCCTGTAAGGTACCACAACATGAAGCTCTCGGAATTATTTATTATTGTAGCATAATTCCCGGCTTAGCCCCACAGCGGGAGTACGGAAATAAAGACTGCATGCACCATCCTCACGGGTATTCAATAATTATTTCTATCAGTGGCTGATTCTTTGTTGATTGTCGCCTAACAAGCCTTTGTCTGACGGCAAGAGGAGCATGGATAGAGGCGACTGTGCAAGGTGCATACACTTCAAATCCGTCATTGCCCAACCCTTCGAATGCCACTCGTCGTGAGTGACCAAGGCGTGCCCTCGGACTCATTAAAGTACCACAATGCCCAACTATTGAGGTTTGACCTGATCCATGTGTACTTTGCATGATTTCAGCACGACCAGTGGGTTTACTAGGTAAAGCGTCCTGTATAATGCTGCGAGTACGGATGCAATACCAACACTGAACTTCTATCGATGACTGCACTGATTTGTAGGCGAAGCTCTCCCAATCGGACTGTATTCTGAGTTATTTGATGCTTGACATTCGGAGATTCAGCGGCTGGAACCGAGGCGGTCAATGGAAGAAGCAGGAGAGTGGTCCTAGTATTCCTGGAGAAACTTGAGCCCCAGTACAGATGCTCGGCAACGCGACGATCCTTCATGACGGGGGCGGGCGTTGTTGCTGCTCCTTGTTATGGTCACCTTCGCCTTGGTGACCGAACTTCATGATCCGTAAGCTCTGTTAGCCTTGGCTTCCAGCGCTTTCAGAGTTTCCCCTCGCCTGACTCTACTTTCTACAGCATTCAATCTTGCCTCCCATTCCGACCAGCACTCACTTCCAGCCAAGACACCAAGTTCGTACCATCTCTGTATCATAGAGGCACTGCGCAGCCGAAGCTCCGCTATTTCTCGTCCCTGTGAGTCTTGTCGTAGCTCCACCTGTGCGAGCCTGGGGTGTAGTGCGATCATGGAAGCAGAGGACTCTGCTGAGGGTATTGGGGAACCCTTGATTGCGGTTAAGCGCGACGCTGTAGTTGGGTAAGACGTAGCACATGAGCTGATAATGGCAAGTAGTTCAGGCGTCGTCAAAGATGTCGGGACTTCTGCTATACTGGCAGGCTGGAAAAGATCTGGATGGGATCTGTCTGTCGATAGGTTAGTCAAAATACATTAAGCTTGCGTATGCCTTACAGAGCTTCAAGAGATCTTCGACGACGGGCGAGCTCGAAGCTAGCTTAGCCAAACTGTTCTCGACTTTAGCCAGACGCGTCAGCACTGTGCGATCTTTCCCTTCAGCGACCGCCTCCTGTAGAGACTCTTGGGCAGGATCATGGCCCGTTAGGAAGTACTCAATTCTCCGAAGCCGCTGCTCAAGGAGATCTACAGTATCCCTGGCAGTCTGCTCGATATCATCGGTCATTGAGAAGATACGGTGGACAATGATCGAAACAGCAGGAAAAGCCGAAGCTCTTGATCCACGATAGCACGTGATCGCTTGCAGAATCATGGGGAAGTTTGACTAAGGTAAGGTAGGGCCTCGGTTCGGTTCGGCTGATCCCGCTATCAGCCTTTTGAACGCCTGACTCCACCTCAGAGTGACAGTTCATCCCAACTGATGTCCATCAATGCGCAGTCATTTCGGAGATTGGGGTTCTGGACAGCCAATTTGTTCGCTCAGATGACGCAGTTGCGATGAGATTGACGGTCCGTACCGGTTATGCAGCTTACAGGCAATCATGCCGGGCGAAACAGCCATTCCACGGGCAACAACCTAGCCGATCAATAGCTAGTCATACTTACGGTCACCATGCCGCTGCGCTCTCGGTACTCCCCACGAATGTCGAAGTTTCCTCAGCAGACTATACGGAAAATGCAAGACAAATGGGAGAGGCCATGGCGCGGATGCGAGAACTTCACCAGAAGATCGAAGAGGGCGGGCCGGCTAGAGCCAGGGAGAAGCATATAGCTAGGGGAAAGATGCTGCCGAGGGAGTAAGCGATCGAGCCACGGGCTATCTAGGTAGACGCGACTGACGTCGAAGTCGCATCACTGCCCTTATAGATCCGGGAATGCCTTTCCTGGAGTTGTCATCGCTGGCGGGGCAGCAAATGTACCCAGGGGAAGATGTACCAGCCGGTGGCATCATCACTGGAGTTGGCACCGTTCAAGGCGTTTCTTGTGTGATTGTGGCCAACGATAGCACGTAAGTGGCAATGGGACTAAACCGCTGAGCATGGCTGATCCTGTCGACAGAGTTAAAGGAGGCTCATACTACCCTATTACTGTCAAGAAGCATTTACGAGCTCAGGCCATAGCTGAGGAAAATAGTATGAATACATCTGGTACAGATAATTGAACAATACTGAAGCCAATAGGGCTACCATGCATCTACCTCGTGGACTCTGGTGGAGCAAACCTTCCCCACCAAGCAGATGTCTTCCCAGATAAAGAGCATTTTGGTCGCATTTTCTATAATCAAGCAAGAAGTATATCTGTCAATCTATTCTTTTCATCTTAAAGCTAATTTGCCAAGTGAGTTCGAAAGGTATCCCTCAGATATCCATTGTCATGGGCCCTTGTACCGCCGGTGGAGCCTATGTCCCGGCAATGTCCGATGAGTCAATCATCGTAGAAAATCAAGGCACGATTTTCCTCGCAGGCCCTCCTCTCGTCAAAGCCGCCATTGGCGAAGAAGTTACAGCCGAGGAGCTAGGCGGTGGGAAACTACATAGCTCCATCTCAGGCGTAACCGATTATCTCGCTGTCGACGATGCTCACGCACTCGTTCTCGCTCGAAGATCTATCAGCAACCTCAACTGGCCGGAGCCAGAAACCAAAGAAGTCCCTTTTAAAGAGCCGCTATATGACCCAGAAGAACTCGCCGGCATCGTCGGCACGAACCTCCGTAAGCAAATCCCAGCCCACGAAATCATCGCCAGAATCGTCGACGGCAGTGAGTTCGCAGAGTTCAAAAAAGATTATGGTACCACCCTCGTCACAGGTACTTCCCTCCCCACCCTCTTCCTTTTTACCCCATAGCTGGAAGTCCCCTAACCCGCCGGGCCCCAGGCTTCGCACGTATTCACTCGCAACCCATCGGCATCCTAGCCAACAACGGCATCCTCTTCTCCGAATCCTCCCTCAAAGGCGCGCACTTTATTCAGCTTTGCTGCCAACGTCGTATTCCCTTGCTATTTCTCCAAAACATCAGCGGCTTCATGGTCGGCGCCGAGGCCGAAAGGGGCGGCATTGCCAAGAACGGTGCGAAGCTGGTCACGGCAGTTGCATGTGCGGAAGTACCAAAGTTCACGGTAGTATTTGGTGCGAGTGCTGGCGCGGGAAATTACGGCATGTGGTACGTCCCTTTAAAACCACCCATCCTATCTCACCCCTCTTTTCTACCACACCAACCCAACTAAATCCCCATCCAGCGGGCGCGCCTACTCCCCCCGTTTCCTCTGGACCTGGCCCAGCGCCAAAACCGCCGTTATGGGCTCCACCCAACTCTCCGCCGTCATGGCTGCCGTCGGCAAATCCATTGACCCAGACCTCAAAGCGCGCATCGAGCGCGAGAGCGAGGCCGTATTTTCGAGCGCAAGGTTGTGGGATGATGGCGTGATAGCGCCGGCGCAGACGAGGGCCGTGGTGGCGCAGGGGCTGAGGGCTGCGGCGGGGGGGAGGGGGAGGGAGGGGGAGACGAGGTGGGGGGTTTTTAGGATGTGAGGGGGTGTTGTTGTGAGGAGACTATGGGGAGCGATGGGTGGATGCGAAGAGGAGATGTAGGTTGGGGGCGATGGAGGCCGTCCTTGGGATGTGTGAGTTGAGGGGTTCCACCGGAACACCAGCAACAAAGATCACTCCACACTACGGTCTCGACAGCAGACCTCAGACCGAATGGGGACCAGAACAGGCCTCGAGCCGAAGAGTACCCCCATTAAACATAATGCAGCAGCAAGCCCGTAGCTCCTACCTTTCCACCAAAGTTCAAGACCTCACTTTCTTCCTTTTTTTTGCCGCCATCTCCCACCACCGATCGATAATGCCCATCCTTTCCTGAGCCCCCCACCTCCACAATGGAAAATTCTCCGTTGAATACATATATAAAAAGTAATCTAAATAACCGACCCCTTTTTTTTTTTTTTTTTTGGCAGACCTTACTACTAATGAGCGAGCGGCCATGACCGAGATCGGGATATGGGAAAAGAATCAGGGGCTTTGGCTATGAATCTTATGCTGAGAGTTCGTTCCTGTTCTCGTGTGTGCTTTTCCGTAAATCATTTTGTTTGCCTGCACTTACCGTGATATTGTCGAGGGGCCCGCTAGTAGGTCCGCGAGAGTATCCACAAAGCATCGGTTTGTCCGTTTAGTAGCAGGTAATTCAGATTATCTACCCCCAGCCACGAGGATGTATTTAAATTACCATTAGCAGCCGCAGATCTAAAAGCCACAGATCTACACGGCTCCTCTCCAATAAGTAACGGCATGTCCCAATAATGCACCACCAACACCCAGCCTAACCCGACCCGAATGCTCGCTTCTCCCTTTTTCACAGAATTGTACACCGTGGCCTTCTTTCCACCGGCTTCGGCTTCGGCTTCGTCCTCCCCTTCCCCCCTCCAGGCGGCCTCTGCGGTCTGACCCTCGGCCGTCCATTCTCCATATCCTTAACTTGGCCCCGCACGTCCTTGCGGATAATCTGCCTGCAGAGATCCACAAACGCCTCGTCGACATTCGCTCTCCGCCGCGCGCTCGTCTCGTAATAGGGAGCATTGCCCCAGTTTTGGGAGACGCTGAAGGCGCGGGCGCGGGAGACGGCGCGATCTTCTTCGAGGTCGCATTTGTTGCCGACGATGACGAGGGGGACGGATGCATCGTCTTTGATGCGGACGATCTGGTCGCGGAGTTCGGCTAGTTCGGTGAGGGAGGAGAGGGAGGTGATGGAGAAGACGAGAAGGAAGCCTTGGCCGGATTTCATGTAGAGTTCTCTGTTGGAAAAAGTGGAGGGATTAGGTAGGTATTGAGATGGTGGGAAGAAGGGTAAGTGTACCTCATAGCCGCTATGGATGGGACGTTGTCAGCTGCGTCTCGCGAGTAAATGAGCTACAGGAGTAGCTTACTAAACTGTTCCGTGCCAGCGGTGTCTAATATCTCTAATATACATTGACGGCCCTGTTTGAAGTCAGTAGGGGCGGATTTCAACGAGGAGCTGTCGGTCACGTACATCGACCTCGATCTGCTTCCTATACGAGTCTTCTATTGTTGGATCGTAGCTTTCTATCCACACATTCTGTACAAATTGCGCTGTCGGTGCCAATCAGCGTCTACCTCCTTTTCGCTAGACCATCAACACAACGAACCGGTAAGACAGCTTTTCCCAACGCCACCTATTCGGTACTGGTCAGCATATTTCGGCAGGATCGTAGTGTGCGAAGCTCACCAGCACCTAGAACTACTATGTGGTACTCCCGCCTAGTTCATCTTGTCAGCTACAACCCAGCGAGCGCTGCTCCGGAGGGCTCTACCTTTGGGACATTGCGTAGGTGTTTTCCCTATCCTTTGCACACCGTATCTTCGGATTCCACTGCTCTTGTTCGCCAAAGAAAGTCTCCCTCAAAGAACCCCAGTTATTTTGTGCGATGAACGAGCTAATGACTCTACGGGCTCGTTCGCCGTTAGTGTCGGATCTGCTACCGGATTATCAACGCTTTGAGATCGATCATCTGCCCCAGAACGCCGAACAGATTGTGGATGAGGCCACCAATACTATTTTATTTGGCAGGAGCGGTCAGGATCGAGTGCAAGGTCAAGTTGTGGGTTGATTGATGTGGCTAGGCGCCATGGCTTGGAATTTGGTGGTAGGCTGTGGTGGATGTGGTGGATGGATAAATGTCGGCAGTAAGAAAAGGTTAGGTTAGGTATCTAGGTTCAGGTGGGAAGGGCTGTTGAAGTTGGTCGATTGGTGCACACGAAATCCAGGCCCGAAGTATCGGGAGAGTGGCACAGCCAATTAGTCGCGCTTAGGTCCGTCCCAAGCACAAAACAAGGCGAGCAATAAGCAATAAGCAATAAGCACCAATCCGGACAGCCTTATTCCTCGACATTCAGCCTATCATCCATTTCTTACCCTCACCACTCTCGCGGCTGCCTACATACATCTCCGTCAATTTGACACCCTCGACGTCGTACGGCTCACCACCGGCAGTTCTTCTGTTCCCCGAACCAGACATGGCGCGTATTCTAACTCTACCCGTCGAGGTTCGACTACAGATCTATCAGGATTTGATCGTTTATGATCGCCCCTACAAAGACCATCCTTGGGGTGGCCATCTTCTGGCCTCCTGGGCCTACAGGTTCCACCGTGGCATTCTTGGTGTTAATAAACAGATTAATCAAGAGGCAATGGGAATTTTCTATGGTATGAATCAACTACGATTCTATATCAATACCAGGCCTTCGCGAAAACAAAATGTCCAGGCCTCGATGAGCACTTTGAAAGCCTTTCAGAACTCGCTTTGCTTTCAGTTTGTACAACGCCTCAGCTTCGACATGCACCTGAGCTGTAAGATGAACCGCACTTATTTCGGCAGGACTGGGCAGGTACTGGAAAACATTACAAAAGCTCAGGTCATGTTCGATAAACTCTGTCTTGTTTTGGCCAAAGCACCTAGATTGAGGGAAATTGAAATAGCTTGGAACGACGATATTCCCTATGGTCATTGGGAACTCAAGCGTTTGCTGCTGCGCCCTTTGAGCAGATTGCCTGCCAATTGCGCTATCAAAGTCGATGTAGTAATAGAGTCAGGCTATCTGAAGTCTTGTTCTGATAGGACATTCTTGGACAACCTACAGGAGTCACTGGTGTCGTCCCGACATGGACAATAATAATTTGGTGTAACAATCCTTCCTGTCCAATTGAAGATATGATCGCTCCAGGTTTTTTTGGTTTGTATGATAGGACACGACTTCTCACGGAGCTTTCTTGGGTGAAACAACGGTCCTTACAGGATCAATCTTCATGTCTTCTGTCGAGTTTCAAGATATCATCGAAGCTTTGCATACCTACTTATCTTCATAGGAATACTGTGACAGACATTCTAGTGCAGCATCCACAGTTAAGAATTGAATGTCAACAGATCTGTCATTGAGAGATATCGTTGTTCGGAGTTACGAAGCAATTACAAGAGCCTTTGATGTTTCACTGGCTACAAGTCAGCTGCCGATCATCCAAAAATGATACATCATGAGCCTCATTGGTGTCAGTCAGATTGGCCCTTCAAGGACGATCGATGTTCAGCGACTTTCAATAATCACTTCACCCGTGGCTGTCATTTGAACCCCAGCACATCTCCTTGAACATCCAGCAAAAGCTCAAGCGTATCTCTAGGTCCAGGATGTTTCATGGGTTTAAACGCAAGTCATCTAAGAATCACTCTACCTACTTGGAAGTATCATCACTCTCAGGTTTGAATCAACAGAGACGAACAAAGACCACCTCTATCTAGCTCTGAAATGACCTAGATCAGCCGAGACTACGCCGTCGGCCTCCTGCAAATTCCGTTGCTGAGTGCTCTGAAGATTTGTGGGCAGCAAAGAGCAATTTCTGCAAAGACGGTCTGGTGTAGACCCGGACAAAACCGTCGGGGCATAAGGTGCCGAGCTCCCAGTACCGATGACGTCAACCATCACCATCTGCAAGACAGTCAAGTCTGTTTAGACAAGTTTTGTGACATTGGTACACCCAACTTCTCCCACTCCGGCCCTGGAACACGACATTGGAAACATTCGTCTCTAAACTACCTTTGTCTAACCTACCTGGCAAGTGTTCCACCTGATCTATCATCGTCACTCCTCCACATCATTCCACCAACATGCCGACTCCAGGTGACTATGATGTAACCAGCATTGAGTACTACAGAATTCCGTCCTTCCAATTCGTCTCAGGCGAAACTCTTCCCGTCAATGTCGCTTACCGCTCTTACAACCCCTCTTCCGCCAAAAAAGCCTGCATCCCCACCTGCTACGGCGGTCGGATCAACACCACCCTCGCCTTCAATGGCACAGATGGTGCTCTCTCTTCCTATCATGTCGTCGTTATTGCCATGTTCGGCAACGGCGAGTCCTCTTCCCCATCCAATACACCCGATTTTCCCAAAAAGCTCGACTACCGCGACTGTGTGCGCGCGCAGTATGAGTTGTTGACAAACCACCTTGGGATCAAGGGGCTAGAAGTTGTGCAGGGATTTTCAATGGGTGGTCAACAAGCCTACTACTGGGCCTGTATGTACCCCGACTTCGTAAAGGATGCAATCGTGACATGCGGTTCTGCGCGCACGAGTCTGCATAACTACACCTTCATCGAAGGCCCAAAAGCTGCTCTAATCAACAGTGTTGACTACGAAGACGGTGCTTTCCGAGCCAAAGGTGTCAAACCAGTCAGGGGTCTCCGAGCTTTTGGAAGAGCATACTGCGCCTGGGCCATGAGCACCGCGTGGTTTCGCCAACGCCTGTTTGAAAAGTCCGGTTATAAAGACTTGGAAGACTTCATCAAAGGGCAATGGGAAGCCTCGTTCGAGACATGGGACGCCGAAGATCTGTTGATTTTGGCTCGGATGTGGCAAGCTGGAGATGTGGGTACGACGAGCGAGAGTGGGGATTATACCAAGGCGTTGGAGGGGGTGAAGGCGAGAGTTTTGGTCATGCCGGCAAGGACGGATCAGTACTTCCCACCGGAGGATAACGAGATTGAGATGAATCATTTGAAGCACGGCACCCTTGCCGTGATTGAGACTGTATGGGGCCATATTGGCGGTGGAGGGGCGAATGAAGAAGATACAACTTGGATGGATCAAAGGATAAAGGAATTCTTGAAGTAATGGTCTGAATTGGAAACCGTTGTTCATCCATGTACAATTCTAGTATACAACCACCTCTAGTACATAGATTTTCAGGATACATACGACGATGTTTCAACACAAAGTCTAGCTTACTGCCTCTACTTTGACTGGGATCGAGGTTATTTATAGTGTTCGACATGAGTTAAAAGGTTTGGTGTGCGATGAAGCATTCTGATTTCTGATGTGTATCCGACTCCTCTTACCTTTCTCCTCGCATTTTTCAAAACAATCAAACGCTATCCATTCTCTATCGTGAGGACGGTCTGGCTACTTCCATTGTATTTTCCATGGCACGTCATCTTAGACAAAAATAACCAAGAAAAACCCCTCACCCACTCCATTCAAGAAACACCATGTCTCACCCCCCCCCTTCCCGCAACCCCCGAGTCCGCTCGCAACGACCGCAAATACCACATCCCCCCGCCTCCGCGATCCCGACCCCTATCATTCGCTTTTTGCGCGTCGATATGATGAAGGGGAGGTGAGCTGGGTTAGGGAGGAGTGAGATGGGAGGGGGTGGTAAGAAAAGGGGGGCGGTTCTGGGATTGAAGGGGGAGGGAATGGGTTATAGTGCTGGCGGGGAGGGAACTGGAACAGAATGATCTTTCGCAGACACTCATGTGGAACCTCTAACTACCATATCGGTACAAAAGCAGGCTAGAGAATCACTATGTAGATGCATTCTTTCTCGGCCTATCAGCACATGTCTTTCTTGTAGTCAGCACCCCCATGTGAAAAAACTAGTATCAGGTCCTCCAAAAATCCCGCCTCTGCGCAGGTCTCTGAGATATACATCAACGCCGGACCCCATCGCTCCCCTCATAACCCACGTTTCGACATCACTCGTGACTCATACTCTTTGCAAAATCCTGAACATCGTCGACGCGAGTCCTGGCTATAGCAGTGCGTTTCAGATAACGGGTAAGAGAAATCAATATAAGCCTCCTTACCTCTCCTTTCAATCCATGATGTACAAGCCATGGATCACTTCTGCTCAAAGAACCCCTCCACGCGCTCGACCAAATCGCTTTTCTTCCCAGAAGTATGCAGCCCCTTTGCTTGGAGCCAGGACTTGAGAATGGGAACTGTGAGCTAAGAGGATAGTAATGTCAGCATCGCCCTCTGAAATCGCACAGTAATTTCAATCAAGACCACGGAGGCGGTCAAGGAGATCTATTTACCTTTCCAACAGCGTTCTTGTCAAAAGCTTTTTTCATCTCCTTATCATCGATGGCGTCATCCGTCTTGGCCTTCTTCCCCCGGATGGCTAGATCGTCCGCTTCTGGCGCAGCCCGCTTCGCCGGTACTGAGTCGTGCTTATTGGATTTCTGCCACCTTTCATGCTGGTCGTGTAGCTCGTTGCCCCAGTCAATGGCCAAGGGGCCGGCTCGCTTGTCGATCTGCCTGTACTTTGGGATTGTCTTGTCTTCAGGCTTTTCGGGCAGATCTTCGTCGAGGGCCATGGCTTGGAGGATACGATAGTGCCATTGGAGTGTAGGGTTTGGATATTTCGCGGGGAAATATTGAGCTTTTGGTAATTGGAGCATTTCGATCACTGCTCTCATTCGATCGATGAGCGGTCCGGGTGCCTGAATCAATGTCGTTTCTGGATTTTGTCGTATGTCGTCTGCGAAAGGTAAGGGAGTGATCCACAAACCTGGAGGGGTAGTTTGAACGCCGTTGTCATCCATTTTTTCAGCTCCTGGGATGATCGCTGCAATCTGCGGTGTAGCGTTCTTTCTGGCTACAAACCAAGCTACTCCCATTTTCTCATCCTTTAGAAGTTTTTGCTGTAGCGCTGAGAAGACGCGGGTCGACCCCACATAGTCCTCCTCGGATGGGTAGATGAAGGTCGAAGGCCTGAGATTGGCCCATATAGGCAGCGTTGAAAGAGGCTTGAATCCTATTATGCGAATACCCGGGTCTCCAAAGTGACGTAACTTCTCGACTTCTTCAGGAGTAAAGGTAATCTGTTCACCGCCAAATTTGTAGGCCTTTCTAATTTCTACCTTTTCCACTGCGCGTGCTGTATCCTCGGCTAATTGGACTGTCACTCCAGTGGCGATTTGCGCTTTCTCTCCACTGACGTCGACATAGCAACTCCGTTTCGGCTCCTGACGTTTAAACATGATGAAGCCTTTTACAGAAATTTTAAAACCTGGACCGATCTCAAGCGGAAGGTTTGAGAACAGAGCTCTCCGTGCAACAGCTTTCGAGTTAATGGAGGACAATAGAGAAGTCAGAAGAGAGATCCCGTCGCCAGTAGAGGAGGGAACGGAGGCGCCTGAAATTGGTGCCGGTGCTTCTGGGTCGGAGGGTGAAGCGTTATAAATGATATCCTAAGTTTCGTCAGCACGCCGAACAGGAGTGTAGGCGAAGCAGGTGGTACATCGTAAAATTTGGCTCTATCAAATGCACTATTTGGCCTTGATATAGGAAATAATTCAATGATAACACCCAGGTCATACAAATCCTTAGCTCGGACAGCAGCTGATGATTGCAGTGCTTTATCGATGGCATGAGGGTCGTCGTCATCCGTGACAATAAAGAGCCGACGTGAAGAGAAATTTGGGGCTTTGGTGGTGAAGATCTGATTAGCACAGAAGAGCACATTTGCCATTGAAACTGGTTCTTTAGATGGCACCAGTAGGTTCTTCGATTCTTCTTCGTCCTCAATCAAGGTTCGAAGGGTTTTCACATCCCCCGCTGTTGGTACATCAAGATCTGTAAGGAGATAGCAATGAGGATACGCAAGTCCTCCTCGGTCGTTGTCATCTCCTTGGAATCTGGACTTCTCTGTGCCGTACAGAAGGACTCCCATCATGTCGTTGGGGTTTGAGATGATGCGCTGTTGCATGAGAGCATAGGCGCACTTCAAGGCTGCTGATGTAGGACTATCTTCATTTGCTTTCTTAGAGTCTGCCGATGGAGGCACTGCAAGCATGGAAGGGCTGACTTCAACCACGAACAATACTGCATCTTTGACAGCTTTGTAGGCCTGGATGGAAAGGAATCAGGACAATGTTGTCATAGAGCTCCCGGGAAAGCTTACAGTTTCATCAAGCTCTTGGTCTTGCTCGTCCCCATCTGCATCTTGGGGCTTCCACTTGTTTTCTTCTGCCATGGTGAAAGATACCGTGATCGTTCGGTAGAGAAATTCAATGTTCAGTGCCTGTCAGCGCAAGTACTTGGTGCATTATGGAGAAGTAGATAGTCCCCAATTACTACAGATCATTCCTATTTATCGGAACGCCCTCGGTCGTTGGTAACTGTCAAGGCAGACGTGACCCGCGATTAGGTTTCGCGAAAACACCTGACCCCGCGCACAGGGCTGACAGCGACAGGGATTATCTTGCAGAGGCGTCATTGACGGGCACTTGACCCAATTCGAGCTTGCCCTAACTTTCTTACGGTCTGCGATACTGTTCGATAGAAACATCTATAATTCTGCACCCTTTCTGCTCTATCACATCGGGCCATTTTGATCTGATTCTTAATCTCGCCTACAGCTGGTCCCATGGCTCTCCGAAACCCTACATCCAAGCTCTTGAAATACGCATCCTCGTCCTCTCCCATCTCAGCAAGATGTGCCGCCTCACTATCCGTACATCTACAGCAATCTCGGCCACGGCAGCCATATGAACACACCAGATCCATGGCCACAGTTGTACCGCCAGTCACTCAGGATGCGACATCCTCCAAAGGTCCCACGGCCATGGTCTTCATGAATATGGGGGGCCCATTAAGAACAAAAGATGTTGGAGTTTTCCTTAGCAGGCTATTCGTAGGACTCATCAAACTTCATAGACGAAATCCTCCTTTCCAACTGACTAGCTTCTCTCTTAGGCCGACAAAGATCTCATTCCCCTAGGTCCCTTCCAATCATATCTCGGCCCTATGATATCCCGCCGTCGAACCTCCAAAATTGAGAAACAATACGCCGCGATAGGCGGCGGCTCACCCATCCGCAAATGGTCAGAGTACCAATCCTCAGAGATGTGCAAGATCCTCGATAGGATATCTCCCGAAACCGCGCCCCATAAACCTTACGTTGCATTTCGCTATACCGATCCGCTGACAGAAGAGATGTACGCGCAGCTACTAGCAGACGGTTTTGGCGGCGGAAAGGGAGGCCGTGCAGTAGCGTTTACACAATATCCCCAATATTCTTGTTCCACAACCGGCAGTTCGCTGAACGAACTTTGGAAATGGCGGAACCGGCTCGAAGGGAAAGGCACACCCGGCGAATCGAACCCCCGAGGAGCTATTACCTGGAGCGTAATTGACCGCTGGCCTGTGCACCCCGGACTCGTCGAGGCGTTTGCGCAAAACGTCGAAGCTCAATTGGCAACCTACCCCGAGGACCAGCGGAAAGATGTCGTCCTCCTCTTTTCGGCTCACAGTCTCCCCATGAGCGTCGTAAACCGCGGTGACACGTACCCCGCCGAAGTTTCCGCAACCGTATACGCCGTCATGCAGCGCCTGAAATTCTCCAACCCCTACCGCCTGTGCTGGCAATCGCAGGTCGGGCCTTCGAAGTGGCTAGGAGCCCAGACCAGTGACACCGTGCAGAATTACGTGAAAAAGGGGCAGACAAACCTCATACTCATCCCCATAGCTTTCACCAGCGACCACATTGAGACGCTATACGAGCTGGACCAAGAAGTCATCCACGAGGCAGGGCATCCCGGTGTTAAAAGGGCGGAAAGTCTAAACGGGAATCCGATTTTCATCGAGGCGTTGGCAAATGTGGCGGTGCAGCATCTTAGGAGTGGGGAGAGCTGTTCGAGGCAAATGGGGCTGAGGTGTCAGAACTGTACGAGTGAGAGGTGCCTGGAGCAGGTAAGCCATGCTTTCTTTGGCCCTCTAGATTTTACCGTGGCTGACAAATTCTTGCAGAAAAAATTCTTTGTCGGACAGGGGAATATGCTGGCTGCAATGTAGATAGATGTGTTACCCTACTTATAAACCTCAATCGGGCTATGAAGTGCGAATAAATATTTAACCAAATGGACACATAGTCATCCATTACCTTAGAGCATGGAAACGGAGCGGGTTGAGTGGTAGCTGGGGTAGTGGATAAATCATTTGCCGGAACCCACTCCCAGACTTAATGAGGAGATAGCCAGATGAAAGTGACTAGCCTGATTTCAAGACTGGCACAACTGGATGAGAGCGCACAATGCTATAGATAGCTAAACGATTCATAACTCGTGATTATTACCTTCCATACCAAGTACCCAACCTCATGCCTATAGTCCCCCCCCCAGAAACACCGCGGCGCCTCGCTCTTCAGACAAACCCCTCAACCCCGATTCCCCAACCACCCCTTCTTCAGCACCCGACTGACCCTTTTCGTACCAGCAGGCGGTTCAGCGCTCGGAGCATCATTGACCTGCTCCCTGCCCTTCCCCTTCTCGTTATTGGCCGCTCCCACGCCGGCGCCAAAGTCGTGCACGCTCTGGCCTGGGGCCCAGACCCCGAAATCGGGCTGGGTGGCTGCCGGGGTGGTTCCTTGGGCGGCTTTGCGGTGGCGGTAGCGGCGGTGGAGGAGCCAGAAGCCGAGGGCGACGAGGGAGAGGCCGATGAAGAGGACGATTAGCATTACTACCCAGCGCCAGTGGGTTGACATCCTGGATGAGTGGTAGATTAGCTTTATGTGAGAGCAGCTTGGGGTGGTTTTCGTACCATCCTGGCTGCGGGCCACTTGGTGTCGCCGTTTCGTTCACTCCGGTCAATCCGGCACTCGAAGTTGCGGCTGCTGTGGCAGAAATACTCGTCGAAGGCGTCGTTGTAGTAGGCGCTGGCTGCTGTCCTCCTTGCGGAGCTCCGGGCTTACACAGCCCCTGAAACCAATTCTGTATTGTAGTCATATCTGCCGGCGGGCATGATGGGCAAAGGGGTGTCGGCCCCCCATACAGCGGCTGGAGGAACGTCGATTGACAAAAACAAGACTGATAGATGCCTTGATTCGTAACCGGAGCCGCAGGAGGGACACAACCTCCCTGTGCTTGAATAAGAACCGGACATTGCTGAGCGCAGGCAGGCAGAGTTGACGAGATAAGAGTTTGAGCGAATGTCACGTCGACCAGAAGTGCGAAAAGAGCGATAGCTAGGATATGGAACATGTTGGAGTAAGCTGTAAATGAAGTCATGATTGACGAGAACCTAACGAGTGGAGGTTGAGATGAAGATGGTTCATCTAGAAACGAGTGATGGAGTGGAAATGCTTTGGGTGAGGTTGCATTTGGGCTGTCGAGAAAATACGAGGCGGAGAAGCCATTGAGCTTCCACGAAGGCTGAGCTAGGATCCTTAGCGTTGATGCCTGTCCGCTTGCTGTTTGGAGTAAGGTTGGCACGTTGGGTTGTACTTTAATTAGCGAGAACAACCTTCCATCTCTCTACCATAATCTGCTCACCTTCTCTTTCTTCGATATCTTTTTTTTGTATATGTGGTATAATAGAGCCTTCAATTTCATCAAAGACCAAAAGTCAAATTAATCTAGTGCACATTGGAACTATCAATTCTGACGGTGTTAGCAGACTTGGTGAAGGCTTATTGTTTACTGCACAGTGTCAGTGAATTTATCCTCTTGACCTCTTGGTTGAGAGTCTGGTCCTCGTTGAGGCTATTTGTTTTTGTTGATTTTCTGAGCTACTTTTGAAGGCTCTTTGGGGATGAGTGCATCCGACATCTCCTTGAGTGAGTAAAGAGAATTTGCCTCGGGAGCAATGGGGTACTTGGTGATTATATGCGATGTCTGGTATATGGAAGCAAACTATCATATCTGAGTAGAGCGAGAAGCCGCATATACCTTGGGACGCATGGGCGCATCATAAAAGCCCAGCATAGAAAGCTCTCTTATCCTCCAAACAAACAACATATCTGTCCACCTGAGCCTCAAGAACTGGGAATTTTACTATTTAGCGGAATAGACGTACATAGGTGGCCACATATATGCTGGGCGATGATACTCCTTTCGACGGACCGACTGCATCGTACTTACGGTCTTCGTCTGCGAGATCGACCCAAGATGAATAGATAACACCACTCCTTTTTGTCTGCCATCAAGGAGTGTCGAACAATACTGAAGAAGAACCGATAACCAAGCCAACTGTCAGAACACGCCGCTGTTTTGGTAGGGTAACTCGAGCTTAATCAGTCCTCCATATTTCTTTGCCAAATCCTTCTTATCGCACAAGCTTTGCATTTAAAGCAACGTCGGTAAGATTAAGCACTCATGAGATCAAAGCATAATCAACTCATTTCAAATCATCAGCAATTCAAATCGATGTATGCTCTGCTGGAACTGCTAATTCTGGCCGGAAAAGCATGATGGCTTGTCTGATGTTCCTTGCTCGAGGGACGTTACGGAAAGGATTATCAGTGTGTAGATAATGCGCAGGTGGGTTTCATCATGAGGTAAAGCTTGTCCCATATTGTTGGTCGCTTTCCGCTGCTCCTTTCTTCAGCTTTGCTATTGTTGCGAATCTGGAGCGTTTCCGTTCTGAATACGTCTTCGTATCTAGTTCTTCTGATGAATTAAATGGAAAATTTATCCTTATCAAAGTCCAATCAAATTTCTACGAAATAAGATGATGTAACTATTCATGGTAATGCAAAGCTTTCAGATTATTACAATCGTGTCGTGAGTAGGAAGCATGCCAGACGTTTTTGCCAAGGTATAATTTTTCGTACAAGTAGCTAAGCTTTTGTCTTAACAATTTTATAGGTATTTGAGAAATAACTTAGCAGTATCTAAGACAAATCGCACAGCTATGCTTCAATACTAAACCCACCATCAAGCGCAACGAAGTTCAGGTTAGATCCGGCGTTCAGGTGAAAGCCAAACGAGACACAGGACTTCATCCCGAGCGCTCAAGGTACTCAAAATGGTTTTTGGGATTATAGATTATGATCAGCCCACGGTCTGCTGTTCGACCCATCATGGATGATAGTCCACCACGATGACGCTCCGCCGGGTGCTTTAAAACTCGCGAGGGGATCGTTGCCGTCACTGCCTGGCGGAGGTTTAGGGAGAGGCTTTGATTTGGGCGGAGGGGGCGGAGGTTGAGTTTTTTGGTTACGGGTCCAGCCGTAGGTGACGTCTAGATGTGTAGTTGATTAGCAGTGGGGTTTTCAATGCAACGAACGGGCGGCAGTAAGGTTTCTCCGCGGGGTCGGATCTTCTATGGAGGAACAAGAGTTGGAGCGGCACATACCCAAAGCGTAATACATGAGGCTTTCTGGATTGAAAACGGCAACATCAGGGTCGCTGACTGCAAGGGCGAGGCAGTTATCTTGGCCATAGCGTTCGGCATAGTGAGGATCGTTGCTTTGACCTGTGGAGAAGGGGATGACAAAGGTGTAGTGGAAGAGCTTTACGCGGCATGTAAGTATTTCGCTTTTATTGGGGTGATTATGAGACGTCGTGCATACCTCATGGATTAGTATGGCTGCTCTGCTCTCGAGTGTCGTTATAGCTCCCGTGCCTGTGCCGGGTTGAGGAGGTACCACGGCTGATGATGGTGGCAACGACCAGTATGCCCGGAAAATCGACATAGCTTGGGGTTGGGCCGTCGTTACGAACGCTTGAACATCACCACCTTGGGTGTTGGCGTTCGCATTCTGAATGAAATTGAGGTTAGATGAGTCTGAAGCACCGATTTTTCAAGCAGTGTCCAGATGAAGCTTACACTGGCGAAGACATCCAGTGTACGGGTATTACTTGGACTGTACAGGTCTACAATGTTTTGATAACCGTCTAAATAAAAGGGTCAGAAATTCAATGGCAGCACTGAGATGTGCATTGACCACTTACGGAGAATAGGAGCAACGTGAGCCGCTGTGGCTCCGGGTCCAAACCATCGTATAAATTCAGGCGTCGACTCGACACCAGTCTGGCTCAGAATCTGGCTTGCCGAGAAAGCTAATGCGATGGCACCTTCCATGTCTGTGCGGAAAAGATCCTCGAGCTGTTGTTGGGTATAACCAGGGAATTCAAGATCCTCGAAGTCGTGTAGGTTGAGATTAACGTTTCGCTTGCTGATTTCCACATGGCGAGATGTGGGGAGAACATGGCCGAGAGCGCTGAAGGTCGAGTTCAGGAGGAACAAGGACCCGAAAAGAGCCTTATACATCATGTTGAAGATATAAAGTGGTTAGAAATAGTATAGATAGAACAGCGGATCCGTGTGCTGGGGAAGCTCATTTTATAAAGTGCGGCCATGTTACAGTAAAGTCGAAAGCTTCGCCTTCTTACAAACCACAAGTGTGCTTCAGTGAACCAAAAGAGAAAATAGCCGATCACGGAACTGTGACCGTAGAGCCCGTAGTAGCTCAGGGGCAGTGCGTCAAAGAATAATAGGGTTTCTTATAAATAAAAACACGAGGCTTCCCCTGTTGCAATGCCCGGGGTTCGCAAGCGGCCAGATTGGGGGAAACTTCCATTCCATTTTCAAGGACTCCTATAATTGTGATTCTCAGAAAAGAAGATGAGAATAAGGGGCGATAAGGACAAGCATGAGTAGCATGGCAAGGTAAGCGGAATAGTCGACCTGTCTCATTCTTCGGAGAATGACAATCCAAGAGCTAAGGAGTACGGAACATGTCAGATGAATGGTGGGGCAGTACGGAAACAAGATGCTGACACAGCTGTTTGTATAGAAACATAATCGGGGACTCAAACAGGAAACTTTAGCGAAGGTCATGGGTGCACAGTAAGGTGTTGGGTAAGGGACAGCGAAGACACGGAAGTCTAGGTACTAGGTAGACATCGTGATCGAAACTCATACCTATTGTATTAAGGTACCGATGCAAGATAGATTATTTGAGCGAAAAGTAGGGGAAATTACTTCGAAAGGTAATTCAACGTCTTCAAAATCTTATCAATCAACTTTATTACATCTCGTTAGTCTACATAAAAATTCCATAAAGCGTTGTATGAAACTATTTTTAAGATGCAATGAGATCAATATTGATGAGTTTTAGAAAATTACGAAGACACTGAATTAACTTTAATTTCGCTAAGAAAATCTACATACAACCGCGTGCGCGGCTGACAAAGCGGGCCGGCGCTAAGGTATCGTCGTCTCCTGCTAGGCTGCTTGTATCTGACTGTACTCGTGTTAGTAACAGGTGCATTGCACATAGAGATGAGCAGATACATTCTAAATAAATACATTCTTTGCCATTGCAGTGGTGGCGGTAGCATCTTGGTGCTGATCCTCAACCAATCATTGTCAAAGCTCGCTCACTCAGAGCAACAAACGCTGCTTTCTTGCCCTCGACTCTCTATTAGACACATATGATTGGGGCTACGATCTGTTGGTATTGGGTATTTTCGTTTTGTCTGACTTTGCTCGATCAGCAGCTAGCACTTTGCCAGAGCTCCGTTGTAGACTTTGCCACGTTCCGCATCTGATATGTCTGACCTTTTACCTTACGCAGCTTTAGCATTACGTTACATCTGCTCGCCACTGTTTATTCATGAGCTATATCAGGCTTCCGCCAGCTTTGTAAGCCGGTCTTTCGTGGCCGGTCGCGAACTCCATCTATAAACCTCCCCATTTGCCATTGTTGAAATACAGCTCAACCCACCGATATCTGAATTTTCCATCAAATCCGTTCTCGTATATCTCTCCTATGGCTCTCAAATATACGTCTATCGTCTTTGGCTACTGCTGCCATTTGGTCGCCAGCCAGACAGCCACCTCATGGCCCCCTTCTACTTCTGTTCCTGCCGCAATTTCGAAAATAGGACTCGTGGCAGCATGTTCAGGTACAGCAGCGCCACCCAACGGAGTTGGAACTATCCCCCAGAACTTGTTCGGTGGTATACAAGCCGACCTCAACAACCAGAATTCGGAGATTTCTCAGATGATCCAAGCCACCTGCGACAAAGGATACGCAAGCAAACATCAGCAGTACGGCTCCTGTAATGGAGACGTCTGTACATTCGCCGCCTCGACCCCCGAATACACTGCATCATACACTACCAATACCTTCAGTGGTCATCTTGATTTCTGCCTTGGGGCTCCCGTACGTCGTTGGATAAAACCTCTCCGCTCTCGGCTTTCCCAGGCTGCTGACTTACAACTGAATTATAGTTCTTCATAGCTCAGCACTGTGTTGTAGCCTCGGGAAATTCCGCTAGCCCAGTGGGCGGCTCGTACGCCAGCAACTTCAACGGCGGGGGCAGCCAAAACTTCCAAAGTTACACATTCGCCATCAAGCCATCCAACCTACCCTTCCCGCAATGTACAGGCGATCAATTCCAGACCAACGAGCAGGCAAACGTCCTTCTAGCAATACAATCGATCTGCGCCGCCGACGCTTGCCAACTGCCTGGAGAACAGTTCGGTTGTGACAGGAACATCACCCAGGCTGATTACGTGATTCAGGCACATCGTCAGAACTACGGCACAAATGACTTTTCAAATTGCGCTACGGCCATGGTGAGCAAAAAATATACGTTTACCTCGCTGCTTTGGAAATTTTCAGCTGGGTGAAAAACGTTAGAATACGTTAGCTAATAGTGTTTTAGGAATCGATTGTAGGAAATTGTTACGAAAAAAGCCAGGGAGGCGGCACGTGGGCTTTGCAGGGTCAGGCGTCGCAGGAATACTATGCACTTTCCTTCCAGCCTCCACGCCCTGCTCCACTCAGTAAGCGCGAACTATGAATCGAGTTGCGGCTGCGAATGTGAAGGGCTTGAAAGCAAGGTATGGTGCATTTAGTGGTTGAGTAATTGAGAGGAGAAAAGATCGCAGGAGCGATATCTGCGTGTAGGGGCTCCTAAATGGTCGTTGAATTATGACATAGCTGGCGGTAAAACTTCGTGACATGTACATCCTTCCAAACTGCATGTACGCTTTTCATCTTTGACATATACAGAATGGGGAGAGTGAGGATTTGTAACCCGCGAACCTCAGGTTCTCATCAAGAGGAGATGATAACATGAGTATTGCCACGAATGTCAGCGGTATCCCCTAATGAGAACATCGAAGCCAATAAAAGAACGGTACACGGTTATTGTATGTCTTCGACTGCACTGTATTGCTTCACCAATTGATCCGTTATGCCACTTTAAATGTTTGCATCCCGAACATAACCCGTTATAACCCTGACATCTGCCAATTGCGCGTGGAGTATTTGCCGCCCTCTACTTCCCAATGCCCTCCCCTCGATTCTTGGAATTGAATTGCCTGCCGTCGCAGATCCTGGAAGCTTCTCTCGGTCAGCGTTAGATGTACTCCGTATATTTCATGCTTGCCTTTTTTGCGATGATATTGTACGCGCTGGTGGCACCTTTCTTCAATCTGGCTTGCATGAGCGCTAATGCACATGCACGACCCCGATTGGGGGCGAAGCCTGGTCAGGTCCCTTACCTTGGATTCTTTGCCGTCGACTACGCTCCAGGGGCGATAAAGAAGCAAGAAACCGGTGCGAAGTCTGTCCCAGTATCGAATGTAACTCGATTGTCGCACCATCGAGACTGTTATGCCAAAATTTCCTGCGATTGAACGAAGACAGTGTAGCAATGATGTTCTCGCGGCTTCTTCAACGTATGCCCTGGTCTTCTCGAGATTTCCAGGAGAAGCTCGCTCAGCTCAGAGAGACCTTCCCAGACGAGAAGCCCGAGTAGCTAAACCAGGCCCGCAAGGATGCGAAGGGTGACTACCTTGAAGCTGTCCAAAGCCTCAATGCTACGCAAACCTAGAGGAGCACCAGTCTCATGCAATTTAGCCCGAGGAAGCTTCAAAGACCTGCGCATAGGCAGTATATAGATCCTCGTTCGAGTTTCGAACTCAATAATGTCAATATGCATCCGAATCATCAGTATGCGCCTTCCCTCCGGAATGATTGAAATCAACATAATTCTGGTCACGCTTCTTCTCAGTATCAGCCTGCTTTGGCATCTTTCCCACCTCATCCGCAACAATATTCTGCTTCTCCGTACGTTCGATCAGCGCCTCCAACATACATTCTGCAACCGAACGCCCCAATGCCCCCACCACCGTTTCCTTCTGCTTTTCAAGCACCGCAGCATCAGCCAATATTCCCGCGGACACCGAATCAACCACCGGTGCCCACTTACGAGATAAACAGCAGCGCAGTGCCTCTCTACGAGCTCCCTCCGCCAGATCTGATGAACTATGATATGAGTTACATGCCAGGTCTCCGAATGCAACCGCAATGGAACAGATCTACGGAGGACAGACATTGGAATCAGGTAAGGCGAGATAGATATGCTGCTTTGAGGGGGGATTGGGAAGAGGACAGTGATCCGTGCAAAATTATGTGAGCTAGGACATGAGACTTGAATAGTGATTGACCTTCGAAGAGCCAGCAACTAGACAGGTTTTCAGGACTGTCATTCTTCATAACAAATTCATTGTAGCTTCATATACATAGTACTGCGTAGAAGAATCGTACAGTGGTAAACTGGGTTGATTGTGACTGTATGCAGAATCTGGGCCGGATTTTACGATTTGTCGATAACATTAGCAAAAGTCGGCGAAATTCTTAATAATTTAACAACGCACAAAATTCAGTAGAATTATTTGCTCAATCGTATCAAGAAAAAAAAAAGGTTGTATAAGAATTGGTGGAGAGAACAAAGTCATTGTCTTTCGTAACAGGGAAACCGGAAGCAATGACGTGTCCAATCTTTATCTCCTCGAAACAGGGATTTCGATACCGAAAGCTACCGGAGAAGATTGGGGTCTGACTGAATCTAAGATGCATCAATACTCGCTGCGATGCAAAACCGGATCGCCATCACCTTCCATTCGTACCAAGATGCTCCGATTCCCAGGACGGTCGTCGTTTGGGTATAGAAGCCTCGAAGGTTGTCGGTGGTGATACTAAAAGGATCTGGCTTTCGCGAAGAGGGCCTGTTGCTCCCAAGCTTGCTAATTCAGTCTTTGACCGGATTCAGGGGGTCGTTCTGGACCCCTATACCCACGTCTGGCCTGCAGATAGGCTGCCATTTTGCGGGCCCCATTATGTTACGAGAATTCGTGGTAGATATCATAGCAGCTTGAGGCAACAGATCCTTGAACTTGCCGGATTCAGGGGGTAGGGAACTTCGTATAGTGATAGCTTCAGTCAGCATTGAGATCTTCGTGTTGTTGTCTTGCTATCTTCAAAAAAGACTGGCAACTTATGAAGCCCTCGGTTGAGCTGTACAGTCTGTATGCAGAATCAAACGCCGCCGAGTGAGACATATAGCAGGAACTACAATGTAGCAGAGGACACCCGTCGCAACATGAGTGCAAACGAACCAGAGACTATAGGCGAGGTACCTCCACTCTAGGATGTAACGCTCTATTGGCTGCCTCCGTCTCGTACTACCACAAAGGAGAGTTACTCCTTTAAGACAACACCACAACGTACCAGAAGCTCATGTCAATGTGCATATTAAGGAGCCCCCCAGACGCGCTGAACCACTAGAGGGATAGAAGAAGGAGACACAGAAGCAATTTAAGAAAAGTCAGCACTACTTAGAATACGTTACAGCTGAGACATACGACGTAGAAGTACAACTAAAAGTGAACTCGATAACATCGCCATTCTATATGGAGGAAATCGTTCCCAAGTACCTTGAGGAATCCAAAATATCAAACAAAAACGGGGGTATCAAGAGATTTTTTTTAGGAGGACAACGATCCAAGCCACGATACGTACTTGTATCTCAACTACGCTCACTTATACGTATATAAAGAACGAAATCGAGACCCTTGTATATCCTACTTAGTCGCCAGATCTCAATCCTATGGAAGCTGTATGGAATATCCTGAAACAGAAGATTCGTAAGCTGGAAAAGAAGGATAAGGAAGATATGACGGATAACATTCTTCAAGCTTGGGCGGAGATTTCTCTGGAGGAAGTTTAGGCGTCTGCTAAGAAAATATCTGAAAGGTGTACTTGACTAGTATACGAATGTAGTAAATGTATTAGGATGGCACTGTTGTAGTGTGGTATAGCATGTATAGATAAAAATGTATGAGCTTGGAGTTGATTTTCGGTGTTCCTGCGCGGGTAGATTTAGGGCTGAAAATGGCCGGTGGTTTAGCCTTGATTTTTTGCGGTAAGTATAACATTCTGTACTAGGCTCCAATTTATTATGAAAAGGTCAATTGGCCGGGGTAGCGTACGTTCTAAAGTGACTGCCCTTTATTTGCTTAGCTGATTATCGTTGTATGCAAAACCTTGTACATTTTTTATTTTTTGCCGAGAGCCCCATCAAAATTATTGGCGAATCTGCAAAATAAGAACCAGAGTTGTAAAATCGACCCCACTGGCCCCCCCAGTGCTTCATATGTAGTATATTCAATGCTTCATAT